>MDSV01032167.1_pt1 | contig 25739 bp, 24 predicted proteins | sample 810851 | NCBI WGS metagenome assembly MDSV01 (sample SAMN05326640, study PRJNA326480) | marine metagenome | isolation source: seawater | place: Atlantic Ocean: North East | collected 2012
ATTGAAAATTTAAAAAAACGAAATTATGATTTTAAAGAAAATATATTAAAATCAGAATATTTAAATTATTCAAAAAAATTTTTAGGTGTAGATAAATCTTTTGATCCATCTAAAGTATTTAAAAATTTAAAAAAAAGATCTCAAAATGCTTAATAATAAATCATTGTTAATAACTGGAGGTACAGGAACATTTGGATCAATGTTTCTCAAAAAAATATTACAAAAGTACAAAAAAATAAAAAGATTAGTTATCTTAAGTAGAGACGAATTTAAGCAATCAGAGTTATCTGAAAAATATCCATCAAAAAAATATCCTTTTATTAGATTTTATTTAGGTGATATGCGAGATAAAGACAGATTAAAATCAGCTTTGGATCAAATAGACATAGTTATTCACGCTGCTGCATTGAAACAAGTTCCTAGGGCAGAGTTTAATCCAACTGAATATATTAAAACCAATATCATTGGTGCAAATAATTTAATAGAGGCATGTTTGGAGACAAAAGTTAAAAATGTAATAGCGCTATCCACCGATAAAGCTGCCGCACCTATCAATTTATATGGTGCCACAAAACTTTGCTCAGACAAGTTATTTATCGCAGCAAATAATCTAAAAGGATTTAAAAATATAAAGTTTTCGATTTTAAGATATGGAAATGTAATTGCAAGTAGAGGCTCCGTAATACCTAAATTAATTGAATTAAATAAGCAAAAAAAAGATTTTGTTTTAACAGATAAAAAAATGACCAGGTTTAGTTTAACTCAAGATCAATGTATTGATTTTTGTTTGTGGAGTATATCTAACAATATTGGGGGTGAAATTATAGTTCCCAAAATACCAAGTTATAAAATATTGGATATTTTTAAAGCAATCAATCCATCAAGAAAAATTGTAACAAAAGGGGTAAGGCCAGGAGAAAAAATTCACGAGGAAATGATAACAAGAAGTGATTCAGCATACGCATATGATATAGGAAAATTTTATTTAATTTTACCATCAAATAATAAAAGTACTTTTAAAAAATTTAAGAAAAAATACCCAAGGATTAAAAAAGTTGACGAAGATTTCTCATACAATAGCAAGAATAATAAAAATTTTCTAAGTATAAAAAATATTAAGAAAATAATAAATGAAATCTAATTTGATAAAAAAAATTTTTAAAAATTTAAAAACTCCACATTTAATTCCTGGTAAAATTTTATTTAAAATTAAGGTTTTCTATAATTATCTATTTTATGAAATAAGTTATGATGAAAGTAATTTTTATAAACAGCAAAAAGAAATTTTTAATAATTATTCATTAGATTACGATGAAGGCTTAAATATTTTTAAAAAATTAAAAAATGAATATAATTTCTTAGAGCCAGACAACGAACTGCCATACTCTGAGCATTCAACATTTTTTTCTAGTTTATCTTCGAAATATAAAAATGATTTTAAAAATATTCTTGAAATCGGTACCTACAATGGCAAAAATGCCTTTGTATTATCAAAGTTATTTCCAAATTCTAAAATTTTTACCTTAGATTTGCCTGATAATGACCAAATATTCAATACATCTTACAATAGGCACACAGAAGATTTAGCAAATTCATTTATTGAGCGTAGAAATAAAATTTTAAATAAATCAAATAATATTGAAATGATAAAAAAAAATTCTGTTAATTTAATGAATTTTGACACTAAATTAGATTTGATTTGGGTTGATGGTGCTCATTATTCACCAATAGTTTGTTTTGATATTTTGAATTCTTTAAAACTATTAAACCAAGACGGCTTCATGTTGTGTGATGATGTATCTTTAGTAAATTATAATGCAACGATAGATTCACTTAAAGTTTTAGAGCAAGAAAAAAAAATTATCTTTAAATTAATATTTAAAAATACAGATGCTCGAAAAAATGCAAATCCCAAAAAAAGAAGTTTTATTGCAGTTGTAAAACATGCGTAGCTTTGACAATTACCAATTTCGTGGATCAGAAATTTTTTTACTATTTATATGTAAACTTTTTAAAATCGGTATATTCGTTTTATAAAATTTATTAAATATTTCTTTAATCTCTCTTAAATTTTGAAAGCCTAATATTATTTTTTTAATACTTGGATTTTGATCAGCATAGTTAATACATAAATTGATCTTAGAAATTTTTTCTTTTTCTGAAATTAGTTTAATTTTTTTTTGTAAAGCAGAAAATTTTTTAAATCTTATATTTGTAATTAAAATCCCTTGAAGAAAAACTGATCTTATATAAATTTCAATTTTTTTTTTTACAAAAAATTTTTGATATTTCTCCAGTCTTCGGTCTAGAACATTAAAAGGGACTTGCAAGGCATCTATTTTATATTTTTGTATTAATTTTTTTACTTTTGCAAAGTCATATATAGATATGCCAATTTTATTAATAATTTTATTTTCTTTTAAAATTTTTAAATTCCTAAATATTTTTTTAAATGTATTACTTTTGAAATCTACATCTTGATGAATATATAAAATATTTATTTTACTTTTTTTATTTTTGATAAAATTTTTTTTTAAATAATTATTTAAATAATTTAAATTTAAAAATCTATCTTCTAATTTTATTTTAGTATTTATTTTCCAAATCTCTTTATTTAACTTTGGCAATAAATTTATATCAACTTTATAATCATCGGCAGTATCAATTTCATGAATATTTTCGTTTTTACAATATTTATAAATTTTTTTAATTTCAGGAATTTTAACTTGTTTATTTTTAACATTGGTTATACCATAAGCAGATCCAAACTGAGCAGTTCCTATTACAATTTTATTTGTTATTGAATTATCAAACAGCATATTAATATTTTTTCTATTTTGGTTAATTTTATAAAAACCAATTTTTTTATATAGTTTAATTGCATTTGTATTTTTTTTACTTACACCTAAATAAATTTTGTTCACTTTTTTCTTAAATTTTATCCATTTAATTAATTCTTGAATAACTTCATGCCCAACTCCTTTATTTCTCCATTTTTTAGCACCTATTAGAATACCTAAAATTGCTGACTTATTTTTTTTATTAATTTGATCAAAAAAAATATTTCCTATGTGATTTGAGTTTTTATAAATTCCAAAAAAATAAGAGTTTTTTTTTTTTATTTTTTTTGAAACATCTTTTTTTAAAGTTTTTAAGTTAGTTGGTTTAAATAGTATGTATTTTTGAACCTCTTTATCACTAAACCAAGATAAATAATTATGATTAACATCCGATATTCTTAATTTTTTTAAAATAAATCTTTTTGTTTTAATTAACATCGTTTTTTAAAATTTTATTCAATTTTTAGTTTAAATATTTGATTAATTAATCTATTAGTTTCATCTAAAAATAAACATAAATTAAAATTACTTTTTCAACAATATGAAATTAGCTATAGGTTCTAAAATTCAAGCGGGGCCTTGGGGTGGTGGAAATCAATTTATCATTAACCTTAAAAAATACCTCGAAGAAAAAAAACATACAGTTAGATTTGATCTAAAAGATAAAAATATAGACATAATATTACTTACCGACCCTAGACCTAAAAGCTCAAGTTCATCTTTTAATCATTTTGATGTTAATAATTATATTAAAAAAAATAGAAATGCTTTAGTTGTTCATAGAATAAATGAATGTGACGAGCGAAAAGGAACACAAGGTGTTAACGAAAATTTGATTTTTGCCAACAAAATAGCAAATCATACTGTATTTATAAGTTCTTGGTTGAAAGATATTTTTTTAAAATATAAACATTTTGCCAACACATCAGTAATTTTAAATGGAGCAAACAATAATGTTTTTTTTCAGGATAAAACTAAAAAAATTGAAAAAAAATTAAAAATAGTTACTCATCATTGGAGCAGTCATTGGAATAAAGGATTTGAAATATATAGTCATTTAGATAATCTTTTAACAAAATCAGATTTATCTAATTTTGTAGAATTTACATTTATAGGAAATTTACCTAAAAATTTTTCTTTTAATAAAACAAATCATGTTAAACCATCATTTGGCACTGATCTTTCAAATCTATTGAGGGAAAATCATGTTTATATCACAGGATCTATAAATGAACCGGGCGGCAATCATCAAAACGAAGGTCTTAATTGTGGTTTGCCAGTATTGTATTTAAATAGTGGTTGCATGAAAGAGTATTGCAATGGTTATGGGTTGGCCTTTGAGAAAGAAAATTTAAGAGATAAAATATTTGAAATCAAAGATAAATATAATGAATTTAAAAAAAAACTATTTAATTATCCTTATAACTCAAAACTAATGTGTGAAAACTATGAAAGTTTATTTTTAAGATTAATTGACAAAAAAGCTATGTCTAATAATAAAAATATTCCGTCGTATAGTTTTTACGATAAATTAAAATTTTTAAAGGAAAGATTTTTTTAATGAAGTTTGCTGTTATTGGTGCTGGTTTTTTTGGTTTATCTATTGCGATTAAGATTAAAGAAAAATTTAAAAGTTCGAAAGTTCATATTTTTGAAAAAGAAAACGATATTTTATTAGGTGCTAGTGGAAAAAATCAGTTCAGATGTCACATGGGATATCATTATCCTAGATCTGAAAATACAATTAAAGAATGTAAAGATAGTTTTTTTGAATTTAATAAATACTTTTCAAACACTTATTTAAAAAGCAATAATTACTATGCAATTGCAAAAAAGAATTCTTTAACAAATTTTGAAAAATATTTAAAAATTTTAAAAAAAAATAAATTAAAATTTGAAATTGCAGATCACGCACTTTTAAAAAAAGATAATATTGAAGGCTTAATAAAAGCTGATGAGAAGTTAATTAACATACAAAAAGTTAAGAAAAAATTTAATAAGTATATAAAAAAAAATAAAATAGAAATATTTTTTAAAAAGAATGTCAATCCTTACGAGGATTATCTTAAAAATTATGATTATATATTTCTTTGTACCTACGATAACAATAACAATAATCTAAAAGGATCAACAGACCATAAGCGAAAATTTCACTATCAATTAGTTGAGAAGGTTATAGTGAAATCACCAAAACAATATAACAATAATAGTTTTGTAGTTTTGGATGGACCATTTATGTGTATTGATCCCTATATATCAAATAATACTTCTATACTGGGCAGCGTTCAAACATCAGTAATAGCAAAAAAACAATCGATTTATTGTAATTTTGATAAGTATTTCAGGGGCATCAATAGTCAATATACTAGGAATATACCATATTTAAAATTTCCAAAAATTAAACAAAACTTTGGAAAATTTTTTAATGGATTTGATAAAGTTAAGTATTTAAAATCATTTATTGTAGTCAGATGCACTGTTAAAAATGAAAAAGATGAGAGAGTCACCGTAATTTCGACGAAAAAAAATGTATTAAAAGTATTCTCAGGTAAGTGGGTAAATTGCATGTTAACTGCTGAAAAATTAATAAATGAATTATAGATCTATATGAACTTTATTTTGATAGGTAGAGGTAAATGGGGAAAAAAACTACATAAAAACTTAAAAAAGTTTGGAAAGATTAAACAGATAATAAGAAGCAAAAATAAAATTAATATAAACAACTTAAAAAATATACAATGGGCTGTAGTTGCAAGTCCTGAAAAATCTCATTATAAATATGTTAAATTTTTACTTAACAACAACGTAAATGTTTATTGTGAAAAACCTTTAGCTCAAACCTACAAACAATGTAAAGAACTTATTAATCTTTCAATAAGGAAAAAAATAAGATTATATGTTAACGAAATAGAGTTATTAAAAAAGAAAAAACTAACAATAAAGAAAAATAATTTTATTGTAAGAAAAAAAAAAGCTAATTATACCTTTAAAGATAATTTATATAAACTTGTGTATCATGATATATATTTGTTATTAAAATATTTTTATTTGAATGATTTAAAAATTAAAATTTCTAAAAAAAATAAAAAATTTAAATTACATAAATTTCTTATTAGAAGTAATAATAAAAATTTTTATTTTGAATATAATTTATCAGGTTCAATAGAACATAAAATTAACAATACTAATCTAATATCTAAAAAAAATTACATATATGGAATGTTTAAAAAAGTATTTTCACACAATATTAATTTCAAAAAAAATAATGAAAGAGCTTTAAATACATCTAAAATAATAGATAAAATTAAAAAAAAATAATTTAATGGAAAAAATACTTTACGTTATAAACAGTCCTTCCTGGACAGAAATTGCTCCTTCAGGATTAAATAATTCAGACATGTTTGATCACGAATTATCGGAAAATTTTACATTTTTTTATTATAATTTGATGAAGTATGGTTTAGTGAAAAAAATTATTATTTTTGTAGAAAGTAAAAGGTGGAGATTAGACAAAAAGATAAAAAAAATAATAAATACCAAATATGGAACACTAGAAATTAGAGAGGATAAAAATAAGTTTGAAGAGATAAATTCTGATATGAATTATAATTTTGTGTATTGTTGGTCAAACATAGAAGAGTGCCAAAACATTAAAAATAAATTTGTAATTATAGATAACCAATTTCATGGGTATATAAAAAAAAGTAAAGTTGATAAACAAATTCATGATTTAGTACTTACTGAAAGTAAAAATTTTCAAAAATTTATACCAACTGGAATTCAATCTTTAGTATATAAATTAATTTCTTATGACCATGAAAATTATATTTTAAATAATAATATTAATGAAAATATAAAAACATACGATTGGTTAATGATTTCCTCATTTGATAAAAGAAAACGACATATTGAGTTTTTAAATCATTTGAAAAATAACAAACTTTCTAATTTAAGAGGATGTATAATTGCTAGAGATCCTGACAATAAAAGTAAAAAATTAAAGGATCTTTTCAGACTTACTCCTTGGAAAATATTGTCAAAAGTTAATAAATATAAAAAGAAATTAAACTTTGATATTTTTTTAAATATTCATCAGAATAAAAAAATTGAACTCAGCTTAAAAAGTAAAGTATATGTAAATACATCTATTTTGGATAGCGGACCGAGAGCACAAGTTGAAGTAATGCAATTAAATTTACCTGTGTTATCTATGCCCCACATTGGAGCATCTGATTTAATAAAAGAAGGAGAGAATGGAGAAATTGCAAAAAACCTGGGGGATATTCCATTAATATTAAAAAAAATGTTAGACAACTACAATCATTATAGTCTAAACACCTTTAAAAATTATTTAAAGTCAGACTTAATTATGCCCGATTTAGTTAAAAGTATTAAAGAAATATATAAATTAAAAGTAAATGAATAAAAAAGCTTTGATAACAGGTGTCTCTGGTCAAGATGGAGCATATTTATCTAAACTTCTCTTAGAGAAAGGATATCATGTTATTGGTGGTGATAGAAGAGCCGCTAGCAATACTTTTTGGAGACTGAAAAAACTTAATATTTTAGAGGATATAGAAATAATTAATTTAGACATAAGTGAATTTTCTAATATCTTTAATGTAATAAAAAAACATAAGCCCAATGAATTTTATAATTTGGCCGCACAATCGTTTGTCGGATCTTCGTTCGACTTGCCAATAGTTACTTCCGACAGTACAGCTATTGGTACTACAAGAATTTTAGAAAGTTTAAAATTACTTTCCTCAAAAACAAAGTTTTATCAAGCCTCAAGTTCAGAAATGTTCGGGAAGGTAAGTCATTCCCCTCAAAATGAAAATACACCATTTTACCCTAGGAGTCCCTATGCAGTATCTAAGGTATATTCTCATTTGATGACAGTAAATTATAGGGAAGCTTACAATATGCATTGTAGCTGTGGAATATTATTTAATCACGAGTCTCCTCTTAGAGGTGAAAGTTTTGTAACAAGAAAAATCGTAATGGCGCTTACAAGAATTGCTAATAATCTACAAAATGTTTTAGAAATAGGGAATTTAGATGCAAAAAGAGATTGGGGATTTGCTGGGGATTACGTTGAAGCAATGTATTTAATGTTACAACAAAAAAAACCAGACGATTATGTAATAGCTACTGGAAAAACATATTCAGTAAGAAGTTTTATAGAAAAAGTATGTAAAATTTTGGATATTAAAATTAAGTGGAAATTTAAAGGGGTTAAAGAAGTGGGCGTTGATAAAAAAAATAATAAAATTGTTGTCAAAGTTAACCCAAAATTTTATCGACCTGCTGAAGTAGATTATTTATTAGGAGATTGTTCAAAAGCAAAAAGAAAGTTAAATTGGAGGCCAAAACATAATTTAGATCAGCTTGTAGAAATGATGGTTATGTCTGAACTTAGCGATTTACATAATAATAAGTGATTAATTTTGGATTTAAAAAATTTTCAAGAATAATTATAAAATCTGATAGCTCTTCATGGGTATTGGATGAGCTTAAAAAAGAAATAGAAGCTAGTCTTAAAAAAAAAATAAATTTTTTAAATCATAATTTATTAAAAATAATAAAATACCAATGTATTTTTTTTGTTAATAAATACGATATCTTAAATAAAATTCATGAAACCAACAATATTGCAATCAGTTATTTCCATACAGACCCGTCTAAACTAAAAGAAAATAATAGAATATTAAAAAAACTAAAAAATAATAAAGTAAAGTGTGTTCAAGTTACTAATAATTATACTAAAAGCTTTCTTATAAAAAAAGGAGTTGATAAAAAAAAAATATTCAAAATACCTATAGGTATTGAAATTAAAAAATTTCCATTTATTTCTCCAAAAAAAAAAATTATATTAAAAAAGAAAAAAAATCTTGATAACTACTTAGTAATAGGCTCTTTTCAAAAAGATGGAATTGGGTGGAAAAATGGAGATAAACCAAAAAAAATTAAGGGCCCTGATATATTTGTTAAAATTATTAATAATTTAAAAAACAAACATAAAATTCATGTTATTCTAACAGGCCCATCTAGAGGATATGTAATAAAAAAACTTAAAGAAATGCACGTTTCATATGAGCACCATTTTTTAAAAAAATACGAAGACATAAAAAAATTTTATAAATTTTTGGACATTTATTTGGTTACATCTCGTGAGGAGGGGGGACCAAGATCTGTTCTAGAGTCTATGGCTAGTGGGGTTGTTATTTATTCGACTAGAGTTGGACAGGCAAAAGAGATTATAAAAAATTCCCATAATGGGTTTTTATACGATATAAGCAAAACTAAGGAAATTAGTAGAAAAATTATTAAAAATTATCTTGACCATAAAAAAACAAAAAAAATTCTTTTTAATGCGAGAATAACTGCGAATAGTTTTTCATATAATAAAATGAAAAAAGATTGGTTATTTTTTTTTAAAAATTTAAAACAAAAAAAATGATAAATTTGTTCAAATCTTATTTAAGAGATTATAGAAACTATTATTTTAAAAAAAAAAATCCATTCGGAAATAGTATTTTAGCATCAAAAGAATACTATCTAGATAAGCATAAAAAAGCGAAAAGTCTTAAGTTTAAAATAATAGATGGGTTTGAGAAAAAATGTAATTACAGTATAGATAAAGATTGGTTAGATGATCTTGCACTTCATACCCAGGTTGTAAAAAAAGAAAGTGAAATTAATTATCAGCATGGCAGAGTGTTATATTCATGTTTAAGAAAGTTTATTTATAAAAATAATTTAAATAATATAAACATTTTGGAAACAGGTTCTGCTAGAGGCTTTTCATCAGTTTGCATGTCTAAAGCAGTAAATGACTCCAAAGTTAATGGAAAGATAATTTCAATTGATATCATATCAAGTGATGAGAAAATTTATTGGAATTGTATTGATGACTTTGAAGGAAAAAAAACCAGAACTGAACTTTTATCAAAATGGAAAAATGAAACAAAAAATATTAATTTTTTAGTTGGACCTACCAGAATAATTTTAAAAAAAATCGAACCACAGAGATTTCATTTTGCATTTTTGGATGGTATGCATGATTATTTAAATGTTAAAACAGAATTTAATTTTGTAGCTCTAAAACAAATTAAAGGAGATATAATAATTTTAGATGATGCGAATATTAAATTTCCAGGAATCATTAAATGCATTGATGAGATAAAAGAAAAAAATATTTATAAGGTTGAATTTCTAGATTCAGAACATGATAGATCTTATGCAATATGTGAAAAGCTATGATTAAAATTGCACTTGATAATTATCCATTTTATTTTAGAAAAAAAATTGGACCTAATATTTTTATAAAAAGACTTTACCATGAGTTAAAAAAGTTAGATTGCAAAATAACCTCTAGATTTAATCCATCATATGATGTTGGTCTCTTTGCAATTAAAGATAAGTCTATTTTTAAAAAACCATTTGTAATAAGAATAGGCGGTATTTTTTTTGATAAAAATAACCAAATGTTTAATACTAAAAAAGAAAATGAAATAATTTTTAGAGGAATAAACAATTCTAATGGTGTTATTTTTATCAGTGAATTTACAAAAAAATTGACAGAAAAATTTCATAATAATTTTAACAAACCTAATATCGTTATTAATAATTCAGTTCCACTTGATAAATTTAAATCTTTTGGAAATGATAAAAGAAATCAACTTAAAATAAAAGAAAATGAATTTGTCATAATAGTTTCAGGAACTTGGAGAAGACATAAAAGACTTGAGGAAATAATTAAGTTTTTTTTAAGATTAGAGAAAAAAATAGAGAATTTGAGACTTTTAGTTCTTGGCAATGTTAGTAGAGAAGAAAGATTAGTTTCAAATAAAATTATTTTTGCAGGAAATGTGAATCACGATGAACTTCCCGAATGGTATAGAGCTGGTCAGCTTTATCTACATATGTCATGGATTGATCAAAATGCAAATACACATGTAGAAGCTACAGCATGTGGAATACCTAGTATTTGTTGTAATAATGGGGGAAACAAAGAAATTATTCAAAAATGTAATTCAGGAATTATTAGCAATGTTGATGAAGAATATAAATTTGATTTAGTTGATTTTTATAATCCTCCTGAGCCTAATTATGAAATACTTGAAAAAGATTTCCTAAAGATTTTTCACAACCATAAAAAATTTAAAGAAAACATCAATGTTAAACCAATTTCAATGGAAGAAGCTGCAAAAAAATATCTTCAATTTTTAAAAGATACAAAAAATCAAAATGATTGATATTATAAAGAAAGATGAAAGAAGCAGTAAAACACCGCTACTAACTGTTTTATTGTCTTTTTTTAATAATAAAGACACATTAAAAGATTCAATACAAAGTGTATTAAATCAGTCTTTTAGGGATTTTGAATTAATATTATTAGACGATGGAAGCACCGATGGATCAAAAAAAATTGCAAAAGAATTTATGTCAAAAAAAGAAAACATCTTATACCTTGAAAGCAAAATTAATCATGGTCTTACAAAAATGTTAAATTTAGGTGTTCAAAATTCTAGAGGAAGATATATTGCAAGACAAGATGCAGATGATATGAGTTTAAAATCAAGATTTTCAAAACAAATAGATTTTTTAAAAAAAAATTCAGAAATAGATATTTTAGGAACCAATGCAAAATACTTTGATGGAAATAAAAACTTTATTGTTTTTATGCCAAATAAAGATTCTGAAATAAAATCTGGTTTAAAAAAAAAGAATACCTTAATTCATCCCTCAGTAATGATTAAAAGTGAAATATTAAAAAAATATAAATATGATGAATCTTTTAGAAGATGTCAAGATTATGAATTATGGTTAAGGATAAAAAATCATGTGTCGTTTCACAACATTCAAGAAGACTTAATAATTTATAATTACAAAGATAAAAAATATACTTTTAAAGAATTGATGTTAACTTCAAAAGCGAGATTTAAACATATTAGTTTTTTCATTAGTTTGTATTATCTTATCGAAGATTTTATTAGGTTTATATTTAAAAAAAGTTTTAGTTAATACCAAAATTATTTTCCATTTTTTTCGCATAATCAACTATTGAAAATTTTTTACTTACAATTTTTCTTGCATTTAAGCAGTGTTGTTTATATTTTTTTTTATAATTCAAATATTCAAACATGATTTTTATGAATTCATTTGGATCATTATTTTTTACAATATAACCACACTTAAAATTTTTATAATTTAATATTCTTCCTACATCACCAACGTCTGAGCTTATTACAGGCACAGACAGGCTTAAAGACTCAATTATAGATAACGGTAAAGACTCAAATTTTGATGTACAGAGCAATATATGAAATTTTTTCATAATTTTTTCTGGTTTATCTAGCTTTTTATACCAAGTTAATTTATTTTTAATTTCATTAAAACTATTTAAGTTTTTTTTATAATAATTAATCTGAGATTCCCATAATTTACCAATTAAGATAAATTTAAATTTATTATTTTTAATTTTTTTTATTATTTCAATCAACAATTCTAGATTTTTGTCTGGATTAACATTGGCTACTATTCCTATATTCATTTTAGTTTTTCTATTTTTAATTGGAGATTTGAAGATTTTTGGATCGATAGAGGAATTTACAATTATTTTTTTTTGTTTTTTAAAAATATTTTTGTAGTATTCCATAGATTTATTTGATGCGAAAAAAACTTGTGAAATTTTGCTTCTTAAACAAAAAATAGTAAATTTGCTAAGCATATTTAAACGAGTATCATGAATGTGAAAAAATATTTTTTTTTTTAGTAAGCATGAAATCAAAAGACTTTTTAAATTTGACGTTCCACCTGGAAGATATATTTTTTTGTAATTATATATTTTCTTTTTTAAAATTAAAAAATCTTTAATAAAGAATAAAAAATAACGTAAAATATTATTCTTCGAGAGGTAGTTTATATTCACCTCCTCAACCTTAATTTTTTTTATATTTAAAAATTTAGAAATTACTTTTTTTGATCCAATTGGTAATATTAATTGGTATTTAGAAGACTTTTTTTTATCAATTAATTCTCTTAGAAAGTATATTAATTGTTTTTGAGGCCCTCCAAGCCTGAAATCCTCCATTACTATTGCAATTTTTCTCATAAAATTTTAATTATAAATCAATAAATGAACATATTTCTTAAGTAATAATATATAAATTAAATTCAAAACAATTAAAATCTAAATTTAAAATTAAAAATAAAATAAAAAAATGAAAGATGTAATTTCGATTGCTATTCATACAGGTAGTATAAAGTATATATTTTTCTTACAAAATTTAATTAAATCCATCATAGTTTGTAATCCATTTAAAAGAATTGAGCTAATATTAATAGAAACAGGAGGGGTCAAAGAAATAAGAGATTGGATGAATAAAATTGATTTTAAAAAAAATTTTATAAATTTTGATGGAACATTAACTGATATAAAAGTTGCTAAAAATTATAAAATAAATAAAAAATTACTTTTTCTTAACTTTCCTAAAAAAACTCCATGGTTTTATTGCTATATGAAAGGAGTTAAAAAAGCATCTGAAATAGCCAAAGGTACTTATTTTTTATGCTTCTCGGAAGATTACCAATTTTTTTTAAAAGGAAATTCTTTACTAGAATATATCAAAACAATTAAATCTTTAGGACGAAAAAATACAATCTTATCACCCTATTATTTTACAAAATACAGAATTTCAAAACAAAATAACAAAATTGATTTAAATTCAAAATTTATCGGCAGAATGATGTTTAAAAAATTTAAAGAGAAAAAAGGAGATATTTTTGGCTTTATGAGTAACAAAATATCAAAAAATATAAAAAATTTTCCTAATTCGACCATTAAAGATCCTCATGCCACAATAAATAAATTTAACAAATTTGTGAATAAAAAAAAAATTAATAGATATTATCCATTTGTATCTCCATGTATTCATTTTGCAAATAAAGATAGAGAGTTTCTTTCAAATTTAATTAAAAGGAAAACAAAAATAAATAAAAATTATTTACTGTATAAAGCATTAGATTATAAAGATTTTTTAAGATTAGTTAATAGAAATCATTTAAAATACCCAATATCTATTGAGGATTTAATATTTCTCAGAGATACAAATTTTATTGAATTCATTTCATATTATACTAATAAATTATTAAAAAAATTTGTTTAAAAATAAAATAAATAAATGAAAAATATCTTAATAACAGGATCTGCAGGTTTCATAGGATATCACCTAGCCCAAAAATTATTAGTTAAGAAATATAAGGTTTATGGAATTGACAATTTTTCTAATTCTTATGAATTAAAAATAAAAAAGTTGAGAATAAAAAATTTAATTAAAAACAAAAATTTTGTATTTTATAAAAACGATATTAAAAATATTGATAAAGTTTTTAAAAAAATCAAAATTGATTTGATTTTTCATCTTGCTGCTGAGGCGGGTGTGAGAAAATCACTTAAAGTTCCTATTAAATATATTGAGCAAAATATTTCTAATACAATAAGAGTATTTGAATATGCAAAAAAAAATAAAATAAAAAAAATTATTTACGCCTCATCAAGCTCGGTTTATGGAGATAAAGGGATCTATCCTTCAAATGAAAAAATATCACTAGACCAACCAATATCAATATATGGTCTAACTAAAATAGGTACTGAAAACATTGCTTATTATTACCACAAGATTTTTAATATTAATTCAATAGGGTTGAGATTTTTTACAGTTTTCGGACCTTTTGGTAGACCTGATATGTCCATTTTTATATTTATAAAATCTTTAATTAAAGGAAAAACAATATTTTTAAATAACTATGGTAAAAATTTTAGAGATTTTACATATATTGATGATGTAGTATTTTATATTTTAACCATTTGTAAAAAAATAACATCGAAAAAAAAATTCTACGAAGTTTTTAATATTGGAGGAGAAAAAACCTTAAGCTTAAATAAATTAATAAAAAAATTAGAAAAATATACACAAAAAAAGACTAAAATTAAGTTAATGCCCAAAGTAAATTTAGATCCAGATTTTAGTTTAGCTAGTAGTAAAAAAATTAAGAAGTTTACAGGAAAAAATATTTCAACAAATTTTGATGAAGGCTTAAAACAAACAATTTCTTGGATGAAAAGTTATATTAACTAAATTTTAGATACTAAGTAATTATCAATTACCAAATAATCAATTTCAGTTCTCAAAAAACACTCAATTGCATCTTGTGGTGTCATAACAATTGGCTCGTTTTCATTAAAGGAGGTGTTTAATAAAATAGGTACATTTGTTATATTTTCAAATTCTAATATAAGTTTATAAAATTTCCTATTACTTTGTTCCTTAACTGTTTGCAATCTTCCAGTGCCGTCTATATGAGTAACAGAAGGTATAATTTTTCTTTTACTTTCTTTTATTGGTAAAACAAAAGACATAAATTGAGAGTCTTTATATTGTTCAAACCAGTCACTAACTTTTTCATCTAATACTGCAGGAGCAAATGGTCTAAAGCTTTCTCTTATTTTTACTTTTGAATTAATTAAATTTTTAATTTCAGGTCCAATTGGACTTGAGATTATAGACCTATTACCAAGCGCCCTTGGTCCAAATTCCATTTTGTCTTGGAACCATCCTACTATTTTATTATCTTTAAGTGATTTAGCTGTAAATTTTATTAGTTCATCAAAGTTTTGAATAAATTTAAAACTTATTAAATTTCTATACTTAGAAAGACTTGATGATATTTCTTCTTTAGAATAGCATTTACCCAGGTAAGGATTACACAAATTTTTAGTCTTAAAATCAGGATATTTCTTTTTATAGAGATAAAGAGCCGATCCTATTGAGCCACCATTATCCCCTGGACAGAAGGGCACAAACATATTCTTAAAAATATTTTCTTTTACGATTTTTCCATTTGCTAAAGAGTTTAAAGCGCATCCACCCGCATAAGATAAATTTTCATAATTTTTTTTATTATCTTTAATAATTCTAAACAATTTTTCTTCAAATATTTTTTGTGTTGAACTAGCCAAATCTCTTTTAAATTCAACATTTATTTCATCTAATGAAAAATTATTGAACTCTTTAAAAAGTTCTTTTACACTTTTATCAAAAATAATATTTTGATTTGGTTCACCCTCAAACATATACGAAAAATTTTTCTTTTGAAAATTATAATGTTTAAGATTAAGTTCTAGGTTTTTATCGTAGTCTATAAACAAATTTTTCTTGATTAATTCATAGTACTTTGGTTTACCATATGCAGATAAACCCATAAGCTTATATTCATCTCCATATTTTAAAAAACCTGCAAGCTGCGTTGCTGCTTCATAAAAAACACCTAAGGAGTTTGGAAATAAAATTTTTTTTATTATCTTTATTTTTCTTTGAGTGCAATCTGCTATTGCAATACTTGTAAAATCACCAAAGCCATCAATAGATAAACCTAAACTATTTTCAAATCCGGATGGATAAAAGGCCGAAGATATATGACTTAAGTGATGATCAATATAATGCAGTTTAAATTTACAGTTTTTTCCGTAAGTATCCAGCAACTTTTTTTTTAAATTTATTTTCTTTTGTAATCTTTTAAATATTTCGAACTTTTTACTTCCAAAAATATAGTTTCTCAAAAAAGAAAAAATTTTATAATTTAAGTTAGATAATGGATTGGTATTTATTGTTACGTCAGTTATATTTTCAAATTTTATACCTGCCTCATTTAAACAAAAATCAATAGATTTAATTGGAAATCCTGACCAGTGTTTAATTCTATTAAATCTCTCTTCCTCTGCAGCAGCAACTATTTCGCCATCGATTAACAAACAAGACGAAGAGTCCGCATGATTTATGTTTAACCCTAGAATTACACTTTTCATTTAAATAGCAATTTTACATTATGCTTATATTAATTTAGAAATAATATATAATATAATTAAATTTACGTCTTTTTTTTAAGTTATTATCTACTTCAACAGATGTACAGGGGGAGCTACTATAAAAACAATAACTATTTATAGATCTATAATATAAAAAATTCTCATTTTTGTATATTTTTTTTACAGTTATCTTTCTATTATCTATTTCAAATGAATAAAATTTTGGCCAAGGATAATTATAATAATAATCATCATATTTATCATAAATTCTAATACTTTGTTTACCCAAAAGAACTATTAAAGCTAGACAGATAATTGAATTCGTAATTTTTTTTAATCTATTTTTTTCAAAATTATGAAATATTTTAAATAAAATTATGCTGGAAAAAAGTGCTATAAATGAAATAATATATGAATATCCATATCGATAAATTGGTCCTTTTAAGAACCAGATTACGATTCCAAAAAATATAAGTGACAAAAGTGGAAAATAGTCACTAAATAAATAAGCACCTTTTAACTTTTTTTTATTTGTTATTTTAAAATAATACAAAGAAATAATAAAAATTATAATAATTGCGAGGTATGGTATTAAAATACTCAAAATTTCTACAAACTGGTTTTGTAACCAAAATTCTATCCAAATAAAATCTTTCAAATATTCAGAATAATTTAAAATATTATTTTTTTGATTAGACCAATCTTTTGCCCACGCTTCCGATCCAACAGCTACTTCATATACATTAGATTCATAATTAAAATTTGTCCAAGCTAATTCAAAACATGTTATAGGCATTGGATAAATCAAGCATCCAGTTGTTAATATATTTTTTACTAACCAAGATATTAAAAAAAAAGAGATAAAAATCATTTTAATATTTAGAATATTCTTTAAAGTAAAATATGGCGATATTAGAAGAGGAGTTAATAATACAAATATCAAAAAAGTTTTATTTAAAAATGCAAAAACAGACAGAGCAAATATTAAGTAAATTATTTTCTCTTCACTAATAGCTAAGTTTTTTTCTCTAAAATTTAGATATAAAGAAACTATTATAAATAATGTAAAGTGACCAATGGCATCATTTCCGTATTCTCCATACCTGTTCATTTTAAAACAAATATAAAATAAAATAAGAATTGAAAATAACTTTGAAATAGATAATGTTTTTAATCTAGATATATTACTTAAAAAATTTGTTATAACATATATCGCTATACAAGCAGCTGGAAAAACAATACCATTTAATCCAAAAAAATAATTAAAGTGAAGACTGTTTAAATATTGTAAAATTGAAACATGTCCAAATCTTTGATGCAAATTGCTTATTCCAATAATAATTTTATTTTCATTTAATATGTTTGAATATGGATAATGGTATAGACCAGCGTCTGGTCTATAAATATTACTTAAAACCAAAAAAAGAAAAATCCCTACAGAACAAATAATTAAAAAAACAAATAGTTCTCTTGAAAATAGCAAATTATAATTTCTATTATTTTGAATTATTAAAAAAATAAAAATTATTAATATAAAAATAAAGGTATTAAAATCACTATCTAAAGAAATAAAAAAATTAGAAAATAAGGCTATAAAAGATAAAAATATAGTGCCGAAAAGACATATTAAGGAAAAATCATAATATGTTTGTTTTGTATTTATTTTTAAAAAGTTTAAAACAATAGAACCAGCACAAAAATGGTAAAATGTTGTTAATATTGATAAAAATAAAAGGCTAATCATTTAATGAGATTAAGTATAATCGTTCCAGTCTTTAATGAAATAAATACCATAGAAATTATTATAAATAAAATTTTAAATGCAAAATTAAATATTCAAGAAATCATTATAGTAGATGATTTCTCAACAGATGGAACTAGAGATAAGCTAAATTTATTTAAAGATAACAAAATTATCAAAATTTTGTATCATGAAAGCAATTTAGGCAAGGGAGCTTGTATAAAAACAGCAACTCAATATCTCACAGGTGATTATGTTGTTATACAAGATGCAGACCTTGAATACGACCCTAAAGATATACATAAACTTGTAGAGACTTCAGAAACTAATTACAACACAGCGATATATGGATCTAGAGTTTTAGGCAGAAAAAAAATTATTTTCAATTTTTTTATTTTATTTAGAATATTTGCTAACAACTTACTCACAATTTTATCAAATACTATTAATAGTCAAAAATTAACAGATGCACACACATGCTACAAATTTATACCATCAGATATTTTTAAAAAATTAAATCTTAAGCATAATGATTTTTCTATTTGTCCAGAAATAACAACAAAATTATCAAAATTAAATATAAAAATTATTGAAGTTCCAATCTCATATGTTGGCAGGTCTTACGCGGAAGGAAAAAAAATTAAATTTAAAGATGCTATAATTGCTTTCTATACCTTATTAAAGTTCCGTTTTTTTTTATAATTTCTTTTTAAAAGAAAAACTAAAAGAGAATATAAAGCTAGAGAGAAAATTAAAGAAATATAAAAGTTTTTGGATAATAAAAGTATTACCATAGGTAAAACAGTTAACAAAAACGTTCCTAAAGATGCTTTTATCGGATTTAAATATTTTAAAATTAAATGATGTAAATGTTCATTATCTCCTTCAAATGGGGATCTTTTTTTAAATATTCTTTCCAAGCTTAATCTTACAGTATCTAATCCTGGAATAAAAAAAGCTAAAAATATTTCATCACAATAAATATTTTCGAATCTATTATAATAATAAATATATATCGAAGCAACAAAACAGGTTAAAAAAGAATTCCCCGCATTTCCAATAAAAACCTTATTTTTAAAATTAAAAATTAAAAAATAAATTATAGAAATCAATGTAGTGACTATTATCAATGAAAAGTAATTAGACTTAAATAGAATGAATACAAGCCAGTAGATTAAAGTTGTTCCATAAAGACCATTTATGCCATCAATAAAATTTGAGGCATTATAAAATAAAAATATACAAAAGAGTGTGAAGAAAATTGAATAACTATTTAAGTCAACATAAAATCCCACGTATTTAAAGTTAAGCTCATTAATTATTAGGTTTTGTTCAAATGGGAAAAAAAATAAAAAAATTAATGAAAATGACAAAAATTTTCTGTTTGGATATAAATTTTTAATATCGTCAAGTCTACCTAAAAAATAAAAACATATTGAAGAAACAAATAATACTGTTAGATACTTTTTTGAAAGAAAATCATCATAAAAATAAGAGGCTAAAACTGCTATTAGAAATGGGATTAAACAAGCAAGTCCACCAATGTTTGAAATTGGTTTTTTGTGAATTTTTTTTAATTCTTTTCTAGGATTGTCGTAAAATCCGTATTTTTTTGAAAATTTGTCAGTTTGAATTAAAATTATTAATGTTAATGAAGAGATGATTAGTGATATTATTAAAATATTCATTAAATTATAAATGTTAAATATATCTTATCTTAAACAATATTTTGTTTTTTTTGGCAATAAATTTAAATTCAACTCACTTTTACCTGTATTAACTTTTTTGTTTTATTTTAGCATTATTGCATCAGTTATAGGTACAGGAATGCTAAATATTACCATTATCTTTTTCAACATAATATTTATATTTTTTTTATTTTCAAATAAAGATAAAATTGAATTTCATTTCAATAAAATAATATTCTTTTTAACTATTGCTTTTTTATTATTAAATATATTTTCATCAATTGAATCTGCTAGATCTTTTTACGGTACTTTAAATCTTTTAAAAAACTTAGTTTTTTTAATTGGTGGGTATACGATTTTCAAATTAAATAAAAATATATTTAAAAATTTTATTAGCTTAACGTTGATAATATTTCTTTTGGTTGGACTCGATACTCTATTACAATATTTTTTAGGAAAAGATATTTTTGGATACGTATATAGTCAAACACATGGAGGAAGACTTTCTGGACCATTTGGAGATGAGTGGATAGTAGGTTCCTTTTTAAGTAAGATACTATTTTTGTCTATAATTTATTTTCTCTATAACTATGAAAGAAAATTTTATGACATAATTTTTTTATTTATATCAATTACAATTATTTTTTTAACAAATGAACGATCAGCCATATTAATGACTTTATTTTCAAGTTTTATTTATTTATTTTTTAGATTCAAAAATTTAAAAGTAAAAGTTATTTTTTTTTCATCTTTAATTTTAATAACTATTTTTTTCTCATCCATACCATCGATTAAAAATCAATTAATTATAAAATCTTTAGAACAGATTGGTCTTAAAGATAGTAGCTGGAATAGTGATGATCAAATCTTTTTAGATAGTCAATGGGGTGCGCATTATTTAACAGCAATATCCATTTTTAAAAATAATCCAATTTTTGGCTCAGGTTTAAAAACATTTAGATATGAATGTCAAAATGAAGAATATAATAATATAAATTCTAAATCATCTAATGCACGATGCTCTTCTCATCCACACAATTTTTATTTAGAAATTTTGTCAGATACTGGCATTATAGGTTTAGGTCTATTTATCTATTTATTATTTTGGGTATTTTTAAATATTATTAGAGCAATTTTAGATAATGAAAAAAATGCTTATATAACTCTAGTTATATTTTTTTTATTTTTTTGGCCTATAAAAACTACTGGATCGATATTTGCAAGCTGGAATAGTTATTTTTATATCCTTGCTTTATTAGCGATAATAACGCAATTAAATCTAATTAAAATAAATATAAATGATAAGTAATTATTTTGGAATTAATATTCTAACTTTTCCTTTTGGATTTATAATTTCTATAATCTTTTTTTTCGGGATAGCACAAACTAATAAAATTGTATTAAAAAAATTTCAAAAAAATCAAATTAGCTTAGGCACAACTATCCTAATCCCATTTATAATATTTTCATTTTTCATAGCTTTTGTGAATATATTTTTGTATGTGAACGTAACTTTTGTCAAATATTTTATTTATTTAATCTTTATTTTATCATTATTTTTGTCTTATCAATTTATAACTAACCTGCAGTTTAATAAAATTTTGAAAATTAAATTTAAAAAAGATTTTGTAAGTATTTTTCTAATATTATTTATTTTTAGCTACTTTATAATAAGTTCGTTTCCATTAAGCGACTCCGACTCTCTTGCCTACCACTCATCTTTTGGAGCGTTTATGATAAAGTTTGATAATGCAACTTGGCTAAAAAACATACATCTTAGCCATGGTGATTTTCTTCTTTCTGGTTACACTGAAATTGTAAATTTTATTGGATTGGTTCTATTAATTGATAATCTAGGTTCATATGTTAATTTTTTCACACTTTTTTATATATTTTTTTGTCTTAAAAAGTTATTTTATAAAAATAAAAGTATCGACTTAGTATTCTTATTTATTATTTCAACTCCAATATTACTTCCTATGATATTTTCTCAAAAGATTTATATTTTGCCATGCTTTATATTATCAATTTTAATTTTTTTATCATTTAAACAAAAAAAATTTTATGAAAAAGATTTTTTAATAATTTTTTCATCCTTACTTATTGTGCTATCTTTTAAAGTAAGTTTTTTATTAATTGTTTCATTTTTAACGACGTATTTTCTTTATAAATCCTTTTTAAAAAAAAATTTGTTTAAGTGTATAACATATTTAACATTATTTTTTTTAATATTTTTTTTTCCAATTTTATTTAAAAATATTTACTTTCATTCCGATATAATTCCACCATTTACCGGTCGTATACTAAATACAAATTCAGATTATTTAAATAATTTTGCAATTTTTTTAAATAACTACGATTTAAAGTTTAATTTAAAAACTATGATTTATTTACCACTTTTAATATTAATTCCACATTACGGACAGTCAGGAATTATTTATTTTAGCTTACCCAATATTGGAAAAATTTATGGACTACAATTTTATAATTTTCTGTTTAGCAAGAAAAAATTTAATAAAAAATTTTATTTTATTATCATTTTATCTTTATTACTAGTTTTCGTAACAGGAAATATTAGTACTAGATGGTTTCTTTTTTTGTTCTTCTTTATGCAGCTTGGTTTTTTAAATTTTAATATGAAGATTAATATATTCTACCTATATTTAATGAAATTTCAAATTGTGTTATTTGCTTTATTTGTTTTATCTTATTCAATTATTAATATTAATGTTTTGTTTAGTGAAGAAAAAAAAAATAACTTTTTAATAAACCATGCAAATGGATATGATTTTGCACTAAATCTTAAAAAGATTAAAAGTGAATTAAAATTGGATAAGTCAGATTATATTTTATATTCTCATAGATCTTATTTTTGGACTAATATCGAAGATAAACATATAAATGTTGCAAATGAATACCTAAATTTGTTTAATTTTGAAAATGATCAAATGCTTTTAAATAGTGATTTTAGAGATATTTTGTATAAAAAAAAAATAAAACTTCTGATTATAAGAAAAAAAGATAACATTTCAGATATAGTTAATAAATCATTCAAAGACAATTGTTTAGTTAAGCATGGAGAATTTATTTCAAAGCATGCTACTAGAAATATATTTTTATCTGGCGAGAAAAAATATAATTGGATTTATTTTAAAAGTTTAGATCTTATTAATTGTTTAAAATAAAAATATGAGCAAACTAATTTATCTATCATTTCATAATAAAATGTTTGACAAAATTATTAAGTCTAAAAGACTAGAGATGTTAAAAATAATTTTAAAAGAATTAAAAAATTTTAAAATAAAAACAAGTCTTGATGTTGGAACTTCTTTGGATAAAAGTAACGAAAGCACAAACTTTTTAATTAAAAATCTAAATATATGTTCTCGTTATAAATCTATAAGTGATCAAAAAATAGAAGACAATTTTTTTGAATTAATTATTACAAAATCAATAACTGAAATATTAGACTCTCAAATAATAAATAGTTGCAAAAGTGATTTAGTAATTTCTTCGGCGACAATAGAGCATGTTGGTTCAAGACAAAATCAACTAGAAATGATTAAAAATATTGGTCTACTAACAAATAAAATGTTTGTATTTACTACTCCTAATAAGTTTTATCCAATTGATTTTCACACCAAGCTTCCATTTTTTCATTTTTTACCAGATAAGATTTATAGAAAAATATTATTTTTACTCAATTTTAAATTCTATTCAAAAGAAAAAAATCTAAATTTATTATCAAAAAAAGATATATTAGAGCTAATTAACTTATCAGGCATTAATAAAGAATTTCACGTTTATATCAAACATGTAAAACTTTTTTTTATAAAATCAAATTTTATAATATTTGGGATTAAGAAATAGAATTAAAAATCATTACCTTTAAAAAAATTGTGGCAATTTTCTTAAAATTTTAAATATTACAGTTATCAAAGAAAATTTGAAATACTCTCTAGTAATCTTAAAATCTTCTAAGAATTTTTTTAAAAAATTAGATATCTTAGTACTGTCTCCCCCAACTCTCATTTTGCAAAGATATTCATTTAAATATTTAATATTTAATTTTTTTTTAAAGAATAAATTCAAAATAAATTTATAGTCACCCGAGATAGGATAATTTATTGGATAAAGATTTTTTTTTAATAATTTTTTTTTGACATAAACAGTTGTGTGAGGTGGCATCCAGCCATATTTAAGTTTGCTTTTTTTAAAAATTTCACTTTTCCATTTTCTTACAATTTTTTTTTCATCTTTTAATGAACAGAATAATGCATTTCCATAAATTATATCTGCATTGGTTATATTAAAATAATTTACTACCTTTTTTAAAACATTCTTATCGGGGTACAAATCATCTGCATGCAGTATCCCCACTATATCTCCCTTTGCATGTTTTATCCCTATGTTTAGTGGTGTAAATTTATTTTTTGATTTGTAATCTTTAATAATTTTACTCATAATTTTTTTATTATTTTGAATACAGTTTTCAGTTTGATCTATTGAATTGGAATATATGACTAATAATTCTTTATTCTTATAGGTTTGGTTTTTGTAAGATTGAATTGCTTGTTTCAATAAAGGCATTCCATTTTTAACTACCATTATGACTGATATTTTTGTTTTCACTATATTTTGTATACATCAATAATTGAAAATTAACAATTTTGAACTTGTTAAGATTAACTAAATATTTTTAGTTCAAATAATTTTAGTTGAATTGTTGCCTCACTTAATAAAATAACTTATTGTGTATTGTAATCATTATGAATAAAACAATTATAATTCCAAGTTACAATGAAAAGCAAACAATTGATTTGGTTATTAAAAGAGTTAAAGACAATATTTCCTTAGATGATAACATAGTTATCGCAGATGATGGTTCTACAGATGGGACAGTAGATAAAATTAAATTATATGAAAAAGACCCTCAAATTGAATGTATCCTGTCGCAAAAAAATGAAGGTAAAGGAAGTGCTATAATTAATGCTTTAAACAACTCGAAAAAATTAAACGATATAATTTTAATTCAAGATGCAGATTTAGAGTATGATCCAGAAGATTATAAAAAACTATTCTTACCGTTTTATGAAACAAATGCCGATGTAGTTTATGGTTCTAGATTTTTAGGTGGAGCAAAATATTATAGAATACATTTTTTTTGGCATTTCATAGCAAATAAGCTTCTTACAATGTTCTGTAATTTCGTCACTAATTTAAATATGTCTGATATGGAAACAGGTTATAAATGTTTTAAAAAAGATGTAATAAAGTCTATAAATCTTAATGAAAAATCTTTCGGCATAGAACCAGAGATAACAGTTAAGTTAGCAAAAAAGAAATTTAAGTTTTTTGAAGTTCCCGTATCATACAATGGTAGATCCTATGAAGAGGGAAAAAAAATTCATTTAAAAGATGCTTTTATAGCTATTTATTGCATTATAAAATACAGATTCTTTGATTAGAACATTTACAAAATCAAAATATTTGTTAATAACTATCTGCCTGGTGATTATTGCGAAAGGGAAATACCCGATCCCATTCCGAACTCGGAAGTCAAGCCTTTCTGCGCCGATGGTACTTAGTCTTAAGAC
>MDSV01123995.1_pt1 | contig 25727 bp, 28 predicted proteins | sample 810851 | NCBI WGS metagenome assembly MDSV01 (sample SAMN05326640, study PRJNA326480) | marine metagenome | isolation source: seawater | place: Atlantic Ocean: North East | collected 2012
TAGAGTGAATTTTTTTTCCATTTTTTTTTAATCTCTCGGAACCATTGCAAATTGGTAAATCCCAATTAGATCTCATTTGGAGATCATCATTTAAGCATTTTAAAGATTTATAATTAAAAGTATATTTTGATTTTTCTGATTTTGATGCCCAAATTAAAGTTTCATGAGCGTTAGTAAATCGAGTACCTCTAAAATTTGGCATAGGATTTTTTTTATTCCAAATAACATCATTTAAAATCCAAAAGCCTAAATTTTGAATTGCATTGCCAACTCTAAAAATATTATGATAGCTTCCAATTACCCAAATCGCTCCATTTTTTTTTAAAATTCTTTTACATTCATTTAACCAAGCATAAGTAAAATCATCATACTTCTTAAAACTTTGAAATTGATCCCATTTGTCATTAACTGCTTTAACTTTTGATCTATCTGGTCGAGTTAATTTATTTTTTAATTGGAGGTTGTAAGGAGGATCAGCAAAAATTAAATCAAAAGACTCACTAGGAATTTTTTTTAATTCCTTTAAGCTATCTCCATTAATTAATTTATCTTTTAAATTAAAAGTCATTTATAAAAAATAATTAGACTCCAAAAAGATTCTAGGGTCAACCTGGGATTGAATTATTTAGGTTTAATTTGTGTTAAGTTTTTTTTCTATAACTATATCTGGTGTTGTTATACGTGAAACCTATTTATAACTAGAAATTGGAGAAAATTTCTTTCTATGATGTTTTGTAATACCAAATTTTTTAATAGCCTTTAAGTGTTCCTTAGTTCCATATCCAAAATTCGAGTTCCATTTATAATGTTTAAATTTTTTTGAAAGATTATTAACAAATTTATCTCTGCTTACTTTTGCAAGTATTGATGCAGCAGAAATACATGGTATTTTTTGATCACCTTTTATCACATAGCGTAAGTGATAATTTTTAAGTTCAGGCAATTTATTTCCATCAATTAAAGTAAGTTTAGGTTTTTTTTTAAGTTTTTTTATTGCTCTTTTCATCGCCAATAAACTTGCATTAAGTATATTTATTGACTCAATCTCTTTAATAGATGCTTTACCTATAGCCCATATTGAGTTTTTTTTTATATATAAACATATTTTTTCTCTCCTTTTTTTAGATAGACTTTTTGAATCTTTCAAATTTTTTTTATTTATTGATTTATTAAGAATTACTGCAGCAGCATAAACTGGCCCAATTAGGCTCCCACGTCCAGCTTCATCAACACCAGCTACAATATTAATTAAACTTTTAGATTTAGATCTTCTATTTTTTTTTTTATTTTTTTTAAATCTTCCCATGAATATTTTTTATTTTCTGGAACTTTTAAAAGGTAAGAGGGATTAAAAGTTATTATTGTATTATAACATTTATTTTTTACTATAATTTCTTTCCATTTACCTCTTTCAAAGGAAATTCTATTATTTAAACCAGTCAGCGCTTCCATTGCTGTGCTACCCATAAGAATTATTATTTTTGGATTGATAATTGAAATATGTTTTTCAAGATATTCTGAATATCTTTTTATTTCTCTTGATGTTGGTTTTCGGTCTGCGGGAATTCTAAAATTTACAGCATAAGTACAATAAACATTTTCTATTTTAATATTTATTGCAATGAGCATCTTTCTCAAAAGATTACCTGCCTCACCCATGAATAACTTTTTTGAACTTATCTCCTCTATTCCTGGTGATTCTCCAATAATCATTAAAGGGCTATTTATATTACCCTCACCAAAAATTATTTGTGGTGAACTATTCTTTAAACTACAATTCTTAATTGTATCTATTTCTTCTTTTAAAATATTTAATTGTTTAGTTTTATTTATATTTTTAATTTTTGGTTCAATAGAGTAATTATAGACCCTATTGATTGGTGTTTTGTTAAAAATAAATTTTGATTCTATTGAATTAAGTAACTCATTGTTATAATTGGTTTTTTGATTTATTACTTTTTTAGACATATTATAGGTTAATGATTTTAAAATTTTTAAAATTAATAATATTTATAATAGTATTATACCAGAGCCCATTACATTCGAAAAGCAAGACTTTTAATCAATTTGACTCACCTGATTTATCAAATTATTTTTCAGGGATAGTTGCATTTGATAATAATGACAATTTAGAAGCCTTAAAATTTTTTAAGTCATCAAAAAATTTGATAAAAAAACATGATCCTTATTTTGAAAAATATATCTATTCTTTGATTCTTGAAAAAGAAGTTCAAAAAGCAATATATGAAATAAAAAGAAACTTAAATAATAGTAGTTCAAATTTTTTTAATGCTTATTTAATTTTGGCATTAGATAGTCTAAAAAAAAAAGATTTTAAGAAAAGTCAAGTATATCTTAAAAATTCTTATAAATTTATCAATAATGATAGATTTAATGAGATCATATATGAAAGTTTTAATGAATATTTAAAAGTTTTTAGAGAAAATAAAATTTCTAAAAAAAAAAATAAATTTGGAAACTTGTCATTTATAAACGAAGTTTTTCAAAGATGTTATTTAGAAGATATAAATACAGATGTATATTTTAGACAGTTGACCAATAATCAAGATGATATGGATTATTCCAGATATACTTTTTTTTATGTTCATTATTTAATAGAAACTAACAAAGTTGATAAAGCAAATGAACTAGTTAAAAACTTAGAGTTTATAAATAATTCTTTATTGGTATCTCAGAGTAAAGCGTGGATAGAAAATAAGAAATTTGATAAATTTACTGAAGTTTTTTCATGTAAAAGTCCAGATGATATTTTAAGTGAATTCTTTTTTTTGATTGCAAATATATATTCTTCACAAAAAGAATTTAAACAATCTAATTTTTATTTAAATATTTCTCACTTTTTAAATCCAAAATTTAAGTTTAATTTATCATTATTAGCTGAAAATTATTATATGAATGACAGTTACGAAGAAGCCAAAAAAGTTTTGAAATATTTTAATAAAGAGGATGATTTATATTATTGGTTTAAATTAAAAAAACAAACACAGATAATTACTAAAGAAACAAATAACGAGAAAGGTTTAAGCTTCATTAATAAAAATTTTGAAAAAATTAATAAACCTTCACTAAACATGTTATTTGACATAGCAAATCTGAATAAAAGTTTTAATAAATATCAAGATGCGATTGATTATTATGATGAAATAATTTCAAAGATAGATTCAAATTCAAATTTATATGCAGAAATACTGTATAGAAGGGGAGGCTCTTACGAGAGATTGGGAGATTTTAAAAATTCTGATAAAGATTTATTAAAATCCTTGGAAATTAATCCTGATGATGCGTACGTCTTAAATTATTTAGCTTATTCATGGTTAGAGCGTAATTATAAAATAGATGAGGCAATTGATATGCTTGAAAAAGCCTATGAATCTAAAAGTAATGACCCTTATATAATTGACTCTATTGGTTGGGCATATTTTTTAGTAAACGATTTTTTAAAAGCTGAAAAATTTTTAAAGAGAGCTGTTCAATTAATGCCTGACGATCCAATTGTAAATGATCATTATGGAGACATTCTTTGGAAATTAAATAGAAAAATCCAAGCAAGATATTTTTGGACTTATGTTTTAGATTTAGAAGATACTGAAGATAAGATGAAAAAAGAAATTAATTTAAAATTAATTAAAGGTCTCAAAGCCTCTTAGGTTATGAAAATTTATAAGATTAAATCCTTTGCTAAAGTAAATCTCGCATTACATGTAACTGGAAAATTATCAAAATTTCATAAAATTGAAAGTATAGTTTCTTTTGTGAATTTACACGACTTAATTTTTATAAATTTAATTAAAGCAAAAGATCATAAGATATCTTTTTTAGGAAAATTTTCAAAAAACATAGGTAAAAATAATACAGTTTCAAATTTGTTGAGTCTTTTAGATAAAAAAGAATTGTTAAATAATAAAAAATTTAAAATTAAAATTTTAAAAAATATTCCTCAGAAAGCAGGATTGGGAGGTGGATCAATGAACGCATCAGCAGTATTGAACTTTTTAATTAAAAAAAATTTTTTAAAAATTGGTAAAGAACATTCAATTAAACTTACCAAATTGATTGGTTCAGATGTTTCTTTAGGAATGGAATTTAAAGATACTATATTATCTTCCAATGGAAGCATGGTTAGATTTAAGAAAAAAACAAATTTTTACACTTTAATAGTAAAGCCTAATTTTGGATGTTCCACTAAATATATTTTTTCAAAATGTAAATATTTTTCGAATTCTAAACTGAATCTTCCAAATCAATCAATGTTTAAGTCAGATTATCTCAAAAATTTAAATAATGATTTAGAAGTTATAGCATTTAAAAGATATCCCAAGTTAAAAAAAATAAAATCATTTTTATCGAATATTTCAAACTTAATTTTTGTAAGAATGTCAGGATCAGGATCCTCGATAGTGGCTTATTTCCATTCTGAAAAAGCTTGCAATATTGCATTAAAGCAATTTAAAAGGAATTTTAATAGTTGTTGGTGTATTACATCAAAAACTATATAATTTTTTTTATTTTATGTTATACGAATTTAATATTGGGGCGTAGCCAAGCGGTAAGGCACTGGTTTTTGGTACCGGCATCCTAGGTTCGAATCCTAGCGCCCCAGCCATATATGAATAATTTTATTAGTAAATTTTTTTTAAGCCTTCAAAACAATAATAAAGTAAGTTTGGAAATTAAAAACATTAGGGAAAAAACTCAAATAGACAATTTATTTACAGCTATAAACTCTTCTTCTGAAAGTAGTGAAATAAGGTTTGTTGGAGGGTGCATCAGAAAAATTCTCAACAAAGAAAAAGTTGAGGATATAGATTTAGCAGTAAATTTAAATCCAAATGAAGTTTGTGAAATATTAAAAAAAAATAATATTAATTTTTTTAAAAGTGGCATAGAGCACGGAACAATCACTGCTGTAATAGATAATCACAAATTTGAAATTACTTCTTTACGGAAAGATATAAAAACTGATGGGAGACATGCTACAGTAGAATTTTCTAATAGCTGGAAAGAAGATGCTCTTAGAAGAGATTTTACAATAAATTCTATTTATTCAGATTTAGATGGTAATTTATTTGATCCATTTGATGGAAAAAAAGATTTAGAGAAAGGAGAAATAATCTTTATCGGAGAACCAGAAAAAAGAATTCAAGAAGATTATTTAAGAATATTAAGATATGTAAGATTCTTTTTAAATTATTCTAAAAAAAAACATAATCTTTTTACAATTAAGATCATAAAAAAAAATCTCGATGGACTTTCTCAAATTTCTTCAAATAGATTATTGGATGAATTCAAAAAATTAGTTAAATCCAATGGTTTTTTAAATTTGGCAAAAGATAAAGAATGTTTAGAAATTATAAATCTTGTTTTTCCTCAATTGAAAAATATTAAAATATTTAAAAACTTAAATAATTTTGCAATTAAAAATTTAGAAAATGTTGACTTCATATTCTTATTATCGTTAATGATTATCGATGGATCAGACAATGTTGATTATTTTATCTATAAATTCAATTTTTCAAAAAAAGACCAAAAAAGACTTTTATTTTTAAATAGTTTTTATTGTAATAAAATTAAAAAAAATACTTTTAGTAAAAAAAATCTTAATAAAATTTTATATTTTAATGGAAAAGAAGCTTTATTAGATATTATATTTTTTTCATTATTCAAATCAAAAAAAGTTGATAGTCAATTAATAAACTTGATAAATATTTATAAGGATAAAGAAGTGCCATTACTCCCACTTAGAGCCATTACTTTAATGACAAAGTATAATATTCCAGAAGGAAAAGAATTGGGCAAGAAGCTTAAAGAAATAGAACAAATATGGGTTGATAATAATTTTGAAATTTCAGAAAATGAAGTTCAAAATGTAATTAATAATTAGATATATTTAACATCCTTTATCTCAAAATTTTTAATTCCCGCTGGTGTAGTAATTTCTACTAAATCATTTTTATTTTTTCCTATTAAACCTTTTCCTATAGGAGATTTAAAATAAATAAGTTTTTTATTTAAATCTGCCTCATCTTTTCCTACAATTTTATAATTAATTTTTTCTGTTGTATCTAAGTTTTCTAAAAAAACAGTTGAACCAAAAATAACTTTCCCATCATTATTAATTTTTGTAACGTCAATTACATTTGCTCGAGCAATAATATCATTTATTTCTGTAATCCTACCTTCATTATGTGACTGTTCTTCTTTAGCTGCATGGTATTCTGCATTCTCTTTTAAGTCTCCATGAGATCTTGCTTCCGAAATTGCGGCAACTATTTGAGGACGTTTTTTTTCTTTTAAAAAAATTAATTCTTCTTTTAATTTTTTTAAACTTGAAAGTGTGATTGGTTCTTTGTCCATGTTAATTCCATTTAGCTGTTGGTGGTAATGACATTAATATAGCGTCTATATTACCACCAGTTTGAAGCCCAAATTTTGTACCTCGGTCATAAAGTAAATTGAACTCAACATATCTTCCTCTCTTAATATATTGTAATTCCTTTTCTTTTGTAGTCCATTTTTTTTTATTCTTTCTATTTATCAATAAATTAAATATTAATTTAAAAGTTATTCCAAGATCACTTACAAATTTGAAATCTTTTTCCCAGTTATCTTTTTTATAATCAAAAAAAATTCCTCCTATTCCCCTTGGTTCCTTTCTATGAGGAAGATAAAAATATTCATCACACCATTTTTTATATTTTTTATAATAATTTTTATTATGTCTATTACACATTTTTTTTAATTCATTATGAAGTATTTTTTTTTCTTTATTGTCTTTGATACATGGAGTTATATCCATGCCACCTCCAAACCAACCGAATGATGTGTAGATAAATCTTGTATTAAAATGGATTGCTGGGATATTTGGATTTTTCATATGCATTACAACTGAAATTCCTGATGCCCAAAAATTTGAGCTTTTACTTGTTCCGGGAACTTTATTTTTCATTTTTTTTGGGAACTTGCCGTAAACTTCAGAAAAATTTACTCCTACTTGATCAAAAACTTTACCATTTTTCAAAATTCGAAATTCTCCACCACCTTCATCTTTTAATTTGTTTCTATTCCAAGTTTTTGATACAAATTTAATTTTGTTATTTTCTAATTTTTGAATGTCTTTACAAATTACATCTTGTAAAAGTTTAAACCAATTTCTAGTAATTTTTTGTTTAATTTCTTTATTCATTATTATTAAATTTTGTTTGTCTTAAATTTTCTGAAAGAACTATAGCAACTGAGGTGGCAATGTTTAAAGATCTTTTATTATTAACCATAGGTATATTTAGCTTATATTTTATCATTTTATGGATATCTTCTGGAACTCCAGCACTTTCTCTTCCAAATAATAATGTATCATTTTTTTCAAATTCGAAGTCAGTATAAGGGTTAGAAGATTTTGTTGTCATTAAAATTATTCTTTCATTTTTTTTCGATTTAAAGAATTCATCTGAGCTTTTATAAAATTTTATCATTTTTTCATCCATATAATCCATAACTACTCTTTTAAATCTTTTGTCATCAAATAAGAATCCACAGGGTTCTATGATTTCCAGGTCAGCCCCAAGACAGGCACATGTTCTTATGATCGCAGCAGCATTTTGAGGTATATCTGGTTCATACAAGGCTATTTTGGGTCTTAAATTCATGGTTTGTGTGTCATTGTTACAGTAGAAAAAAATCTTTTTTATTATATGAAATCATATATTAGATAGGAATAAATAAAAAATAATTAAATATGTCAGAAAAAAAAGTCGAAAGAAGAGATTTTTTATTCACAGCTTCATATGCTGTAGGTGCTGTAGGAGTAGGAGCTGTCATTTGGCCATTAGTTGATCAAATGAACCCAGATGCCTCTGTTAAAGCATTAGCTAGTACTGAGGTTGACATAAGCTCAGTTGAACCTGGTAAAAGTATTACTGTTCTTTGGAGAGGTAAGCCAGTTTTCATTAAAAGAAGAACTCAAGAAGAAATAGATGAAGCGAGAGCAGTCAAGTTAGAAGAATTAAAACATCCTGAAACTGATGAGGAAAGAGCAAAAAATCCTGAGTGGTTAGTTATGTTAGGAGTATGTACTCACTTAGGGTGCGTACCTCTTAATGATAAGGGAGATTATAATGGATGGTTTTGTCCATGTCACGGATCACATTATGATACATCTGGTAGAATAAGAAAAGGTCCTGCACCGACTAACATGGAAGTTCCTAGATATGAATTTGTAAACTCTAACACAATAAAAATTGGATAAATTATAAAAGATTATGAGTGATCACGAATATGTTCCTAAATCAAAATTTGGAAAATGGTTTAACGATAGATTACCTCTTCTATCACTTGCCAGTCATTTGACCGATTATCCAACACCCAAAAATTTAAATTATTGGTGGACGTTCGGAGGAATATTAACTTTTTGTTTAATAACTCAAATTGTTACTGGTTTAACTTTAGCAATGCATTACATTGCTCACGCAGATTTAGCATTCGAGAGTGTGGAACATATAATGAGAGATGTGAACTATGGATGGCTAATTAGGTATATACATTCAAATGGAGCATCAATGTTTTTTTTAGCAGTTTATATTCATATATTTAGATCTTTATTTTATGGATCTTATAAGTCACCAAGAGAAATAATTTGGATTATAGGAATTATAATCTATCTTTTAATGATGGCTGCTGCATTTATGGGTTATGTGCTTCCTTGGGGTCAAATGAGTTTTTGGGGAGCAACAGTTATTACAAATTTATTTAGCGCAATACCTTTTGTGGGAGAAGGAATAGTTAATTGGTTATGGGGTGGTTATTCTGTAGATAATCCAACATTAACAAGATTTTTTACATTACATTATTTAATACCTTTTTTAATTTTAGGCTTAGTGGTTTTACATATTTGGGCATTACATGTACCTGGAAACAATAATCCAGTTGGAATTGATATCAAGAAACCTTCTAAAGACACTGTTCCATTCCATCCTTATATTGTTATTAAAGACGGATTTGCTCTATTAATGTTTATGATTGTTTTTGCTTTTTTTGTATTTTATTCACCAAATATTTTAGGTCATGCTGATAATTATATTGAAGCAAATCCTATGGTTACCCCAGCTCATATTGTTCCAGAATGGTACTTGCTACCTTTCTATGCAATATTAAGATCTGTTCCTGATAAACTGTTAGGAGTAATTGCAATGTTATCAGCTATTTTTATTTTAGCTGCTCTTCCTTGGCTTGATACTTCAAAAATTAGATCTGCTGTATTTCGACCACTGTACAAACAGTTTTACTGGATAATAGTCGCTGATGTATTGATACTTGGATATGTAGGAGCTATGCCAGCCGAAGGATTATATCTCTTAGTGGCTAGAGTTGCTACTGCATATTATTTTATACATTTTTTAATTATTCTTCCAGTTTTAGGTTATAAAGAAAAAACCATTCCAGTACCTTTAAGTATAACTGAACCAGTGTTAGGCGGTTTTCCTAATCCTTCTACTGTTAAAAAAAAAGAAAGTATCAATTAGTATTGTGAAAAGAATTTTTAGAATAAACTATTTATTTATTTTTCTGTTAATAGGATGCTTCCAAGTTAATGCAGCAGAAAAAGTAGAACTTTTGAAAACTGACTGGAGCTTTAAAGGTTTATTTGGCAAGTTTGATAGAGCCTCACTGCAAAGAGGTTATCAAGTATACACCGAGGTTTGTGCCTCATGTCATTCAATGAAATATTTGAGTTATAGAAACTTATCAGAAAAAGGTGGTCCAGAATTTTCATTAGAACAAGCCAAAGCTATTGCAGCAAGCTTTGAAATTACTGATGGACCAAATGATGATGGTGAAATGTTTGAAAGACCAGCAAAATTATCAGATAAATTTTTAATGCCTTATGCAAACGATAAAGAAGCACAAGCAGCGAATGGTGGAGCTTATCCACCTGATATGTCAGTTTTAGCAAAAGCTAGAAGTGGTGGAGTAGATTATATTTATTCTGTGCTTCTAGGTTATGAAGATCCTCCTAGTGGAGTAACATTAGATGAAGGAGTTTACTATAATAAATATATGTATGGAAATAATATAAAAATGGCCCAACCATTATCCGATGGTTTAGTTGAATATATTGATGGCACAGAAGCCACTGAGGAACAGATGGCAAAAGATGTAACAACTTTTCTGATGTGGGCCGCAGAACCTCATTTAGAAGCTAGGCACAAAATGGGATTCAAAGCAATTTTGTATTTAATTATTTTAACTGTTTTAGTTTATTTTAGTATGAAGAAGATTTGGTCACGTATTGAATCTGAAGTTTAATACATCTCCATCTTTGACAATATAATCTTTTCCTTCAAGTCTCATTTTACCATTAGCTTTTGAATTTACCCAACCTTGACTAAAAATAAAATCATCATATGAGACAGTTTCTGCTTTTATAAAACCTTTTTCAAAATCAGTATGTATTTCAGCTGCTGCTTTTGGAGCCTTACAATTCTTCTGTATTGTCCAAGCTCTTGTTTCTTCTGGGCCTGAAGTAAAGAAGGTATTTAACTCTAATACTTTATAACCTTTTTGTATTAACATATCTAACCCAGTTTTTTTAAGCCCAATCATCTGCATATAATTTTCTTTTTCTTTATTTTCTAATTGATTAATTTGATTTTCAATATCAGCGGAAACGATCAAGGTATTATTTTTCCCGTATTTTTTTATAAATGTATCGGTATATTTATTTCCATTTTCAACACTTCCTTCATCAACATTACAAACAAAAATTTTTTTTTTTAGGGAAAGAAGACCACTTTGATTTAATAGTTTTTTTTCAAATTCATCATGGAGAATCTCTATATTCTTATTATTATTTATACAGTCTAAAGCCACTTCTAAAACTTTTAATTGATCCTCATCAATATTTTTTTTATTATTCTTTTCCAATCTCTTCTGAAGAGAGTCTAAATCTGCCAACATCATTTCTGTCTCAATTATCTCTAAATCTCTAATAGGGTCTACTGTTGGGTTTACATTTTGGATATCATCAGAGTCAAAACATCTAATCATGTGAACTATCGCATCTACTTCTCTGATATGTGATAAAAATTTATTTCCTAAACCCTCTCCTTTTGAAGCTCCTTTTACAAGACCAGCTATATCAACAAATGATATTGTGGTATTTATTTTTTTTTTTGACGCTGATACTTTAGATAGTTGATCTAGTCTTTCATCTGGAACAGGAACTACACCAATATTTGGATCAATTGTACAAAATGGAAAATTAGCAGCTTGAGCTTTACTTGAATTTGTAAGAGCATTAAATAATGTAGATTTACCGACGTTAGGCAAACCAACTATACCACACTTAAAGCTCATCTATTTATTATTCACTGTACTTGAAAAAAGATCTAATTTTTTATCGATTAGAATTGATATTGAATTGGTAATATTATTTGTAATTTTTTCCAACTCTAACATTTCATCTTTATCAAAATTATTTAGAACATGATCACTAACCTCTGTTTTTACTTTAGGCTTTCCTATTCCAATTCTGACTCTTGAATAATCTTTTCCTATAAATTTATCAATTGACTCTATTCCATTATGACCAGCACTAGATCCTCCAAATTTTGCTTTTATTTTTCCAAAATCAATATCTAAATCATCATGAAAAACAATAATATCTTCAACATCTATTTTAAAATATTCTATTAATTCACGAATGCATATTCCAGAATTATTCATGAAAGTTAATGGTTTTATAGCATAGACTTTTTTTTTATTAATAATTCCAGTAGTTAACAATCCTTTAAATTTAGGTTTTTGTTTTGAAAGTCCAAATTTTGTATTAATTGCATCAATCATTTTAAAACCAATGTTGTGTCTATTATTTTCACTATCTGGAGTTGGATTGCCTAAGCCTACGAATAAAAGCATAAATTTTTTAAATCAAAACTGGGAAATTTCACTATAATTAGATTATTTTTTATCTGCAGGAGCTTTTTTATCTGTTGGAGCTTTTTTGTCTGCTGGAGCTTTTTTGTCTGCTGGAGCTTTTTTATCTTCACCTTCTTTTTTATCACCATCAGCAGAAACTGGTGCTGTTGATCCCTCTTCTCCTTCAGCGGAAGCCTCTGCAGTTTCTCCTTCTGCAGTTTCAGCAGGTTTTTCTGGCTCTTTCATAACTGTAGGAGCTGCTAAGGTAGCAATTACAAAATCTCTTCCTTGAATTGTTGGCGTCACATTTTCTTCTAATTTAACTGATGATATTTTAAAACTTTCACCAATATCAATGCCATCAAGGTCGATAACTATACTTTCAGGAATTTTTTCACTCGGACATTTTAATTCTATTTTTCTTCTTACTATATTCAGAACTCCACCTCTTTTTAAGCCAGGTGATTTTTCATGATTAATAAATACTACTGGCACATCTATTTTGATTTTTGCTCCAGTAACAACCCTTTGAAAATCAACATGGATAGGTTCATCGCTAATAACGTTATATTTTATTTCTCTAGGTAGAACATTTTGAGACTTTCCATCAATATTAAGAGTTATAATATTTGATAAAAAATTTTCTTTTTCTAAAAGAGATTTAAGTATCTTTTTTGAAACAGAAACCTTTTCATTTTGTTCACTACCTCCATAAATAATTGCTGGAACATTACCGTTGGACCTGAGAGATCTAATATCTCCTTTAGATTTAGTATTTCTAGAACTAGCGTCGAGTGAATTCATAAAAATAAGGTTTTTAGCTTATGTTTTAAAATAACTCAAGATAATTATTTAAATAGATCAGATACTGATGTTGAATTAGATATTCTTTTAATTGCTTCACCCATTAAGCTTGATATTGGCAGAACTTCAATATTTTTAGCACTTTTAATTTTTTCATGGTTCTCAATCGTATCAGTAATTACTAGATTTTTTATAACTGACTTTTTAATCTTTTCTACAGCCGATCCACTCAAAACTCCATGGGTAATATAAACATATACTTCTTTAGCACCTCTATTTTTTAAAGCTTTTGCTGCGTTTACGATTGTTCCACCTGAGTCAATGATATCATCTACTATAATACAAGTTTTATCTTTTACATTACCTATTATATTCATTACTTGTGACTGACCAGGCTTTGGTCTTCTTTTATCAACTATTGCCAAACCAACATTTAATAGTTTACCTAAGGCTCTAGCCCTTTCTGTACCACCTACATCAGGTGCTACACATAAAATATTTTTACTTTTAATATTTTTTTTTGCATGTCTAGCAAAAATAGGCGTAGCAAATAAATTATCTACTGGAATATCAAAAAAGCCCTGAATTTGTCCTGCGTGAAGATCAACAGTAACTACTCTATCTGCACCTGCTTTAGTAATTAAATTTGAAACAAGTTTAGCTGATATAGAGGTTCTTGGTACTACTTTTCTATCTTGTCTGGCGTATCCAAAATAAGGAATAACGGCAGTAATATTTTTTGCTGAAGATCTTTTTAGTGCATCTATACAAAGCAATAATTCCATTAAATTATCATTTGCAGGAGAAGAGATAGATTGAATTATGAAAATACTATTACCTCTTATATTTTCATTAATTTCAGTATAAATTTCCCCATCTGAAAATTTTCTTATACTAGAATTTACAAGTTTTGACTTAAGGTACTTTGCAATTTTTTTACTTAAAGTTTTGTTGCTATTTCCTGATAGTAATTTCATTGAGTTTATTAATTAATCATAATTATTGAGATATTTCTACCATAATCATTTTCATTCTTTTTTAAAGATCTTCTTGCACTAAAAAAATTGTTTTTTATATCGAATGTATCCTTTTTGATTATATCTATTCTTTTAATATTTAGACCTTTTATTTGATTATAAATGAATTTATTAAGGCTAAAATAAGTTTTATTTTTGTTTTTTCTAAAAAAAACTTTATTTTTTTTATCTTTCTTTATAAATTTTTTTACAAAATCATTTTTAACTTCATAATTTTTAATTGAGATACATGGCCCAATTACAGCAGTCATAGTGTTTGGTGTGCAACCTTTTTTAAACATAAATTTTATTACTTTTTTGACAATATCTTTATAGGCACCTTTCCAGCCAGCATGGATTGCTGAAATAAATGGTTTATTTGAGTCATAAATTAGTATTGGAGCACAATCCGCAGTTAAAACACCAATTGGAGTATTTTTTAAATCTGTAATAATTGCATCTCCAGTGAACTTTTTATTTGATATATTTTTTTTTTCTAAAAAATAAAATTTTGAGCTATGTATTTGATTTAGCAAAATAATTTTATCATTTTTACATTTAATCTTTTTAAGCACTATATTCAAATTTTTTTTAACCGTTGATCTTTTATCTAAGGATCCTTGACCACAATTTAAACTTTTATAAATACCTTTAGAATTTCCCCCTTGTTTATTAAAGAAACCGTGTTTAATACTTTTATACTCTGATAATTTTTTTGACTTAATCAATTTCAAATCCTAATCGAAAGTTATTTTTATTATTTGTAATTAACATTACTTTGAACAATTCTCCCATGGAGCTTTTATCTATTAAACGTTTTATTCTAAAATAAATATCAGCTTTTTTAATAAATGAAGTGTTTTTTGTTAATATTTCTGCTCTTTCAAGTATTCCAAGTTTTGTTAAAAATTTTTTTTGGTTAGTAACTGTTATATTAAATGAACCAAATTTTTTTATCATTTGGTTGATTAAATAAAAATTTACATTATGTGTAATATCTGATTTCCCAAAGTTATCTAATATGTCGCTATATTTATGATTTGATATCGCTTGAAGTGTATTTTTTAATTCTTTATCAAGATATCCATAATCGATGATTAAAATTCCACCATTATTTAAGGAAATTTTTTTACCAATGATTTTTAGATATTTTAAATATAACGGAGCAAATTCTATAAATTTTTGTTTGTGAGATATCTTAAAATGAATTTTTCTTTCAAATTTTTTCATATCGAATAATAAATCAATAAATTTAGGTTTCTTTTTTTTTGAAAATTTTACATTTCTTTCATACCATTTATTTTCTTTTTTAATAAATTGTTTAATAGGTAAAGCATCAAAAAATTCATTAGCGATAAATATACAAGGTAAATTATTTAAATCTTCGATATTTTTTAACCATTTTGTATTTTTATTTATGATATTTTTTTTTTGTTTTTTTTTAAGAAAATTACTTTTTTCAAGAATATTTATATTACATGCCTTTTTAAAAATCGGAAATCTATCAAAAGTTTTTATTAAAATTTTCATCATTTCACCATCTCCCGCACCTAACTCAACTAAGTTGAATTTTTTTGGACAATCTAAATTTTCCCAAAAAGAAATTATCCATATCGCGATCATTTCAGAAAATAGTATAGAAATATTTGGTGCAGTTATAAAGTCACCTTTTTTACCAAAAGGATTTTTACTCATATAATATCCAAATTTTTTATTGTAAAGAGCTTCCTCAATATATTCATCAACTGTTAATAAATTTTTTTTTTTAGTTTTCATTTTTTTTATAAAAAAACAGAGCTCCACCAATTAATAAAAAAATAAGACTTATAAGTTGACCCATTGTTAAATTCATTGCCATGTAACCTATTTGTGGATCAGGAACTCTAAAAAATTCTACACCAAATCTGAATAAGGAATAAAAAATTAAAAATAAACCAGATATCAATCCAGGTTTTTTTAAATAATTTTTTTTGTAAAAATAATTAAGAATAAGGAATAAGATTATACCCTCAAAAAAAGCTTCATATAATTGAGAAGGATGTCTTTTGATATTGTCAACTATCTTAAATTTTACTGACCAAGCCACTTCTGTTGGCCTACCATAAAGTTCAGAGTTTATGAAGTTAGCAAGCCTACCAAAAAAAATTCCAATCGGTGATGCTAAGGCTACAAAATCTAAAAAAATAAATTTATCTAGTTTATTTTTTTTTGAAAAAATTGATGTAGCAATAATGATTCCTATTACACCTCCATGAAATGACATTCCTCCGTTCCATAAAGCAATTATTTCTAAAGGATTTTCTAAGTAGTAATTAAAATTATAAAAAATTATATAACCTAGCCTTCCACCAATAATGATACCAATAATAATGTAACTTATAAAATCATCAAATAGGTCCAATAAAGTTTTTTCTTTTATAAGGATTTTTTTGCAATAAAACCAACCTAACAATATTCCCAATATATAAGCCAATGAATACCATCTAATTTCAATTGAAAAAATTTGAAAAGCTACTGGGTCAAAGTTATTAGTAAACATTTTTAAAAAAATACTTATAAAGTATATTAAATTTATAAATGAATATATGACAAAATCCAAATTTGTAATTGATAAATTGGCAAAATTATTTGAACAAGGACTTATTTCTTATAAAGACTTAAATTCTGAAATTTTCAATATCTTAAGATCCAAAAGAGATGAAATTGTTTTTAAAATGAAATTAGTAAGTAAGGAAGAATTAGATATTTTAACTAAAAGGGTCGAAAATCTTGAAAAGGAAATTAAAAAATTTGAGAAAAAAGGAGTTAGAAAAAAATTTAAGAAGGGAAAATAATTTTTACTCTCAGTCCATTTAAATTTGATTTTTCTAAAAATATATTTCCTCCATGAGATTTAATAATATCTGATGCAATAGACAATCCAAGACCAACACTTGATTTTGAGTCAGCTCTACCTTTGTCTATTTTATAAAAAGGTTTAAAAACATTTTCGTATTCTAATTCTGAGATTCCTGGACCATCATCATCAATTAATATTAGAATATTATTATTATTATTTGTAAGTTGTATTTGTATTCTTTGAGCATATTTAATTGAATTATCGATAATATTATTAATAGTTCTTTGAATAAGGTTCTTTCTACCTTTCATGTAAATATTTGGCTTTAATTCAGAAGAAATATTATTATTTTTATATTTTTCAATTATTTCTTGAATTAATTTAGTAATACTAAAAGTCTCGTTTTGCTCTAAATAACTCGAACTTGTAAATTGTAAATATTCATTAAGCATTTTTTCCATTTCATCTATATCAGAAGAAATTTGTTCTGAGATATTTTTATCTTTTATAAAAGCTAATTGAAGTTTCATTCTAGTTAAAGGAGTTCTTAAATCATGGCTAATACCTGATAACATTTCAGATCTTTGATTTAGATGTCTCATTATTCTTTTTCTCATTTTATCAAATTCATGTCCGGCCTGCCTGATCTCTAAAGCGCCTGCTGGTCTAAAATTATCAATATTTTCTCCTCTACCAAATTTTTCTGCTGCTACAGCAAGATTTGTAATTGGCCTGGTTTGGTTTTTTAAAAAAATCATTGCAATGAAAAGAAGTAGAATTGCTGGAAAGGTTATCCAAAGAGCGAACAATCTTGCTGATGTACTTGTGACTCTGTCTTTAGGTATTAGAAATTCAAAATATCCATTCTTATATTTAATGTTTAGATGTATTAAATCTTTATATGAAGCAGTATTAAACCAGTATTGATCACTACCGATACTAGATTTTAATTCCCTTCTTAAAGTTCTGTCAATAGGACTGTACCATCTTTTTTTTATTTTTTTTTCAAAAAATTCATCTTCTTTATATTTTACATTTAAATCTAAATAAATTGTAAATAGATTTGATAAATTTTTGTTATCATACTTTTCATTATCATATGCTTCAATGAAAGTTTTTATTTCTCCAACAAGTGCTCGTGTCATTCCTTTGTTGGTTTTTATCCAAAGACTATCAAAAAAAACAATTGTTATTACAAGTTGTAAAATTATTATTGGGGTCGCAACTATTAGAAGAGCACGATAAAATAATCTACGAGGTAATAAATTTTTGATAAACTTATTCAATCCAAAGAACATAGCCAGCTCCCCTTAATGTTTGCAAATATTTTGGTTTTTTTGGATTCATTTCTATTTTTTTTCTTAATCTAGTTATAATAACATCTATTGATCTTTCTTTGTCTAAATCAATCAAATTTCCAATATTCTCTCTTGAAAAAGTTTTTCCAGGTTCATTTATCATTTTTTCTAATATAATTTTTTCTGTATTGTTTATTTTAAATTCTTCTTTATTTTTAAGTATTATTAATTTATTTAAATCTATTTTTATATTATCAAATTCAATAATTCTTTTTTGATTATTCTTTTTTGTTTTACTCAAAATATTCATTATTCTTAATGTAAGTTCTTTAGGCTCAAATGGTTTAGGCAGATAATCATCAGCTCCGATTTCAAGACCTTCAACCCTTTCGTTTGCTTTTCCTTTAGCAGTAAGAAGAATAATTGGTGTATTTATTTTTGATTTATTATCCCTTGTAAATTCTAAGCCACTTTTACCAGGCATCATTATATCCAAAACAATTAAATCAAATTTAATTATTGAAACTTTTTCTGCTGCATCTTCGGCACTATTAGCAGTTGTTACTAAAAATTTTTTTTCTACTAGATATTGTTTAACTAGAGATCTAATACCATCATCATCGTCAACCACTAATATATGTGCTTTAAATTTATCCATTAATTATCTTTTTTAAAACATTATCAAAATTAATAACCTCTTCAGAGCTCGAATTTAACAAAGCTTCATAAATTCTTTTTTTTTGTATTAAAAATATCTCTTCAAAAAGTTTTTTTCCTTTTTCACTTAAAAATATGTGTTTTATTCTAGTATCTTTTTGATCTTTTTTGAAAAATATTACTTCTATTTTAATTAGATCCTTAAGTACTCGATTTAAACTTTGTTTAGTTATCTTTAATTTTTTTAATAAGTCAGAAATAGAAATACCATTATACATAGATAATAAGTGCAATACTTTGTGATGAGCTATCCCAATTGAGTATTTATCCAATGTTTTCTTGGCATCAGCAAAAGACTCCCTATAGCTCATAAAAAGCTTTTCAATTAATTCTTTTAACTGAGCATCTTTTAAATATAAAAGTTCTTTCATTATTGGTAAGTTATATTGACATATTATAGATACAAAGATAATTTTTAAAAAAAATTAAATTATTTCATAAATGATACCTTACGACAAAAGAACTGGCAAAATTTGGTTTAATAACGAGCTCGTTGACTGGGCGGATGCTAAAATTCACATATTGAATCATGGCCTACATTATGCAAGTTGTGTTTTTGAAGGTGAGAGGGTTTATGACGGTACTATCTTTAAATTAGAAGAACATACAGCTCGGCTGTTTTATTCAGCAAAAAGAATGGGTATTAAAGTTCCATATTCAGAAGAAGAAATAAATTCTGCTTGTAACAAAATTATTACAGTTCAAAATGTTCAGAATGGATATGTAAGACCAACAATTTGGCGAGGTAGTGAAATGATGGCTATTTCCGCTCAACAAACAAAAATACACGTTGCAATAGCAACATGGGAATGGGGTTCTTATTTTGATCCAAAGTTAAAGATTGAGGGAATAAAATTAAATATCTCTAAATGGAGAAGACCTGCTCCTGATACAATTCCTTGGGATACAAAAGCTTCAGGTCTCTATATGATTTGTACTCTGTCCAAACATGAAGCTGAGCAGCAAGGCTTTACAGATTCTTTAATGCTTGATCATGAGGGAAATGTTGCAGAGGCAACTGGTGCAAATATTTTTTTTAAGGATAAAGACGGAAATATTCATACACCAATTCCTGATTCTTTTTTAGATGGAATTACTAGAAGAACTGTTATTGAGATAGCAAAATCAAAAGGTATTAAAATTTTTGAAAGAAAAATTTCACCTTCAGAACTATCAAGTTTTGTTGGATGTTTTTTAACAGGTACCGCTGCAGAAGTAACTCCTGTTTCGTGTATTGCAGAACATAAGTTTAAAGTTTGCAAAACAATAATCGATTTAAACGAAAGTTATCAAGCTTTGGTGAGAAAACAAAAAGCTGCTTAATCTTTGTTGTCCTCAGAAATTGCATGATCAATTCCTTTTCTTAAATATTCGTACCCAGTAAATAAAGTTAAAAAGGCTGAAAGCCAAAGTAAAATAATACCAATAGTTTGAGCGTTATAGTCTTGAAAATTTATAATTTTATTTCCAGTTTCACCAGAAAGCAAAAGAGATATAGCAATCATTTGTAATAAAGTTTTAAGTTTTGCTAAATTCGAAACTGGTAATTTTATTTGACCTTTTGCTAAAAATTCTCTTAAACCTGATATTAAAATTTCTCGAGTTAAAATTATTATGGCTGCAATTACTTCATAATTTTTAATAATTCCATCCATTACCAGTAAAATTAATGCTGCAGCAACAATAATCTTATCAGCTATAGGATCCATTAACTCACCTAATTTCGACTCTTCCTTCATCATTCTTGCTAACATTCCATCTAGAAAATCAGTGAAAGAAGCAACAACAAATAATATTAATGCCGTTAAGTCTCCATAAAAACCTGGCAGATAAAAAGCAAGAACAAAAAAAGGTACTATAATTATTCTACCAATAGTTAAGATATTTGGAATTTTTTTTATCATAATTATTCGTGAAAGAAGTTATATATCTTTTTAGCAACTTTTTCTTCAACTCCTTCTACAGATCTTATTTCATCTATACTTGCAGATTCTACTGCTCTAGCAGAACCAAAATGATTTAATAGAGCTCTTTTTCGAGTAGATCCAATTCCTTGAATTTGATCCAGTAATGATTTGCTAATACCCTTTTTTCTTTTAGCTCTGTGAGCACTTATCGCAAATCGATGAGACTCGTCTCTTATTCGCTGTAAAAAGAATAATGCAGGGTCGTTTTTAGCAAACTTGAATTCTTTTCCCTTATAAAAAAATGTTTCATTTCCGCTATTCCTAAATTTCCCTTTTGCTATTGCAATTACTGGAATATCATGAAGCCCAAGTTCATTTAAACTTTCTCTTGCAGCAGAATATTGTCCTTTACCCCCATCAATTAGAACTAAATCTGGAAAGCTGAGATAATTATCTTTTTCTTGTACTGCTCTTTTAAAACGTCTATTTAAAACTTCTCGCATCATACCATAATCATCTTGTTCGTTTTTTTTATCTTTTATATTGAATTTTCTATATCTTTTTTTAATAAATCCTTCGTCTCCATAAGCAATCAAAGCACCAACACTGTTCGTTCCTTGAATATGACTATTATCATAAACTTCTATAAGATTTATATTTGTTTCAATATTAAATTTATTAGTAATTGCTTCAAATAATTCTTTGTTATTTTGACTTTCGTAAAGCTTTCTATTTAAACTATCTTTTGCATTTTTAATAGCCAGATTGATTACTTTTAACTTAGAACCTGTTTTAGCAATAGAAATATTAATTTGTTTGTTTTCTTTTTTTGAAAGTGTTTTTTCAATCAAAACTTTTTCTTTGATTTCTTCAGATAAAATAATTGATGATGGTACACTTTTATTTTCATAGAACTGAGAAATAAAAGAATTTAAAATTTCATCTAAATTTTCATCCGGATCATGTTTTGGGAAGAAAGCTTGATTACCCCAGTTTTGTTTTGATCTATAAAAAAAAACTTGTATGCAGGTTTTTCCAGACTCTTTGTATCCTGCTATTACATCTGCTTCTACCAGGTTAGCCTCATTGATTCTTTGAGATGATTGAATAATGTTCAAAGATTTAATCCTATCTCTTAATATAGTTGCTTTTTCAAAATCTAAATCAAGGCTAGCTTTTTCCATTTGATTTGAAAGATTTTTTTGTATCTTCCTTGATTTGCCAGATACAAATTCAATCGCTTCTTGGACTGTTTGCTCATATTCTTTTTCTTTTATGTATCCTACACAAGGTCCTGAACATCTTTTAATTTGATATAAAATGCATGGCCTATCTCTATTTTTAAAAACAGTATCATCACAAACTCTTAGATGAAAAATTTTTTGTATCATTTTAATTGTCCAATTTGCCGATCCAGCAGACGCAAAAGGACCAAAATAAAAACCATTCTTTGTTTTTTTTCCTCTATGTCTTTTTATTTGAGGCCATTTATCTTTATTGCCAATAAAAATAAATGGGAAAGATTTGTCATCCCTTAAAAGAATATTAAATTTTGGTTTATATTTTTTAATTAAATTAGCTTCTAAAAGTAAAGCTTCACTCTCATTAGATGTTGTTGTTATCTCCAACTTTCTTGTTTGAGATAGCATTCTTTCCGTTCTAATAATAAGATTTTTTTCTGACGTATAATTTTTAAGTCTATTTGGTAAGTTTTTTGCTTTTCCTACATAAAGGATTTCTCCTTTATCATTTATCATTCTGTAAACACCTGGTAATTTGGGAATTAAGGGTAATTCTTTTTTAATTATCTCTTTTCCTATTTCAGAACTTATCATGACTTCTTTTTTTGGTAATTTGAATACCAACAGATGAACATTCTTTTAAAATTTCAAGTTTTTCAATTTTAAGCATTATCTTAGCGATTCTTTTATCTTTAAATAATTCATTAAATACTGCTTCAGCAAGTGTTTCTAAGAAATTGTAATGCTTTTTCTTAACTAGCTTAGTAATGAGTTTTACAACTGTTCCATAATTAACTATCGATTTGATATCTTTATCATTTGTTGGTTTTTTATCTTCATAATCGATTTCTAAACTAAATTTAACTTTTTGAGAATTTTCTTTTTCAAAGTCGTAGTAACCCAGCTTTAATTCTAAAATTAACTCATTAATAAGAATTTTCTTTTCATAATTAAATAGACTTTTATTTTTATCTAATTTAATTACTTTAAGATTATTTTTTTTCATTCTTTTCCTCTCATTATATCTGGTGTTTGCCAATTTAAACTTTGACCACTATCTATAGCTAAAACTTGACCTGTAATAGAACTGTTTTTAATTAAAAAGTCAACAGCATTGCAAATCTCACCGACATCAACTTGTTTTTTTAATGGTGTAGCTAGATACTGTTTTCTGAAGTGTTTTTCTGATTGTCTTTTATTTTTAATTGTTGGACCAGGAGCTATTCCATTTACTCTAATTTTTGGCGATAAACTCATTGCACTAGTTTTAGTTAAAGTGTAAAGGCCAGTTTTACTAATTGTATAAGAGAAGAAATACGGAGTAAGTTTAAATACTCTTTGATCAATTATATTGATTATATTATTTTTCTTGCCCCTAACATTCTTTGAAAATTCTTTAGACAAGATAGCAGGTGCTCTTAAATTCGTAGATATATGTTTTTCCCAATTATTAATTTTAAAGTTTTCAATTTTGTCATTTTCAAATAAGGAAGCGTTATTTACTAAACAATCAAAGTATTTAAGTTTAGATTTTGCAAATTTTATGATTTTATTAATGTCTTTTTCTTTACTCAAATTACCTTTCACTAAATAAACTTTTGTTCCATACTTTCGAAGTTTCTTTTTTAAATTTTCTGCTTTTATTTTTGATTTATTAAAATGAATAACAATTTCTTTATTTGGACCAGATAACTTTTCAGCTATTGCAGCTCCTATTCTGGTTGCTCCACCTGTAATGATTATTTTTTGTGCTTCCATTTTTTATCTCTTTTTTTGGTTACTTTTGTTCCTGGCATACCCATAGTGGATCTACCTTTTGGATAAAGTTTATTTTTTATATCATACTGTCTTATTTTTGGATTTAATGTAATTTCTAGTTCAGTACTCTCTAATTTTCTTATTTCGTCTCTAATTTTTGCTGCTTCTTCAAATTCGAGGTTAGAGGCTGCTTCTTTCATCTTTTTATTCAGAGCTTTTAAGTGTTTCTTTAAATTTCCGCCAATATTTGAACCCTCGCTAACTTTAACATAATCTTTTTCATAAACGCTCTCTAAAATATCACTAATTTCTTTTTTGACTGATTTAGCATCTATCTTATATTTTTTGTTATAATCTAATTGAATTTTTCTTCTTCGATCTGTTTCTTGAATTGCTTTCTTGATACTTTTTGTTTCTTTGTCAGCATATAGAATTACTTTTCCATCTATATTTCTTGCTGCCCTCCCAATAGTTTGAATTAAAGAAGTTTCAGATCTTAAAAAACCTTCTTTATCAGCATCTAAAATTCCAACTAAAGCGCATTCAGGAATATCCAAACCTTCTCTTAATAAATTGATACCCACAAGAACATCAAACACACCCATTCTTAAATCTCTCATTATTTCAATTCTCTCAAGAGTATCGATGTCAGAATGAAGATATCTAACTTTAACACCATTTTCATGAAGATATTCTGTCAAATCTTCCGCCATTTTTTTTGTAAGAGTTGTAACTAAAACTCTATGATTATTTTCTATCACCTTCTTACATTCATGCATTAAATCATCTACTTGGTTTTTAGCAGGTCTTATTTCAACAGGTGGATCGATTAAACCTGTAGGTCTAATTACTTGGTCTATAAATTTACCTTTAGTTTGTTCTAATTCCCAAGGACCTGGTGTTGCAGATACGAATACAGTTTGAGTTCTCATTAAATCCCATTCTTCAAATTTTAAAGGCCTGTTATCCATACAAGAGGGTAATCTAAAACCATATTCAGCAAGAGTACTTTTTCTAGACCTGTCTCCTTTGTACATACCATTGAGCTGAGGAACTGTTACGTGACATTCATCAACAAATATTAAAGTATTATCAGGAAAATATTCAAAAAGTGTAGGTGGTGGCTCTCCAGGTTTCCTTCCTGATAAAAATCTTGAATAATTTTCAATTCCTGCACAAGAGCCAGTTGCCTCGATCATTTCAAGATCAAATTTGGTTCTTTCCTCTAATCTTTGTGCCTCAAGTAATTTATTTTCTGCTTTGTGTTTTTTTAATGTAATCTCTAATTCTTTTTTTATATTGATGACCGCTTGTTCAATAGTTGGTTTTGGAGTGATATAATGGCTATTGGCATAAACTTTAACCAAACTTAATTCTCTTACCTGATCTCCTGTAAGCGGGTCAAATTCTTCTATTTTTTCAAGTTTATCTCCAAATAAACTTAATCTCCAAGCTCTATCTTCTAAATGTGACGGAAAAATTTCTAAATATTCGCCTCGAGCTCTAAATGTGCCTCTATAAAAATTTTGATCATTACGTTTATATTGAAGTGCTACTAAAGATTTAATTATCTGCTCTCTATTATATTCATAATTTTTTTGAAGAGTTAAAGTCATTTTGCTATATGCTTCAACAGAACCCAAACCATATATACAAGAAACACTGGCGACTATAAGAACATCATCTCTCTCTAGAAGAGATCTTGTTGCTGAATGTCTCATTCTATCTATTTGTTCATTAATAGATGCCTCTTTTTCTATATAAGTATCTGATCTAGGCACATATGCCTCTGGAGTGTAATAATCATAATAAGATACAAAATATTCTACAGCGTTATCAGGAAAAAATGTTTTCATCTCCCCATAAAGTTGCGCTGCTAAAGTTTTATTGGGAGCTAGAATTAAAGCTGGTCTATTTGTTGCTTCAATAACTTTTGCCATTGTGAACGTCTTTCCAGATCCCGTAACGCCAAGTAAAACTTGATTAAACGCCTCTTTATTTGCTCCATTTACTAATTTTTTAATGGCCTCTGGTTGGTCTCCAGCAGGTTTAAAATCTGATTTTATTTTAAATTTTTTTCCACCTTCAAGTTTTCCACTGATTTTTGGATTTTTACTCTGAATATCTGTAATTAGATCTTGATAAGTATTTTCCATATATTAAGAAAGTAGTAGAATTAAATTATATTTCAATGAGCATAATATCAGACAGTTTAA
>MDSV01175948.1_pt1 | contig 25721 bp, 31 predicted proteins | sample 810851 | NCBI WGS metagenome assembly MDSV01 (sample SAMN05326640, study PRJNA326480) | marine metagenome | isolation source: seawater | place: Atlantic Ocean: North East | collected 2012
CCGGGAAAATCTTTTTAGCCATATTTAGTTACCTCCTCAATATACGAATGAGTAAGCAACGGTAATGAAGTCCTTATTAAGGATTTCAAAACCAGCAAACAAGGACCAAATCATAATAATAAAGCGCGAAAAATCGTCGTTATTATTAAGTAAAATTTGAGCGTTGTTGCCACCAATACCAACACCTACAGCTTGAGGTCCGAAGAATAACATTGGAGCAATGTTGTAATCTGCAGCACCAGCGGCAGCTACAGGAACAGTTGCGTTAATAGTTTTCTCAGGTAAGTTGGTTGATTCGAACCATCTTACGCCCTCAAACAAAAATCCGGTAGGCATCACCGGCTGACCAGCTACAAATCCAGCTTGTCCATAAGCAGGACCCATACCTTGGAAGAAGTTAGCGTTAGGAGCTTGCTCAGGTTGGAGTGGATTCACCATTCCGTTTCCTGCGTACCGGGCAATTTCTCTGAATGCCTCGTTTTGACGAAGGTGCATCATTGCTGTTGGATCAGCGATGCATCTGTAGTAGCCATCAGCGAACGTTGGAACGTTACGCTTACGCATGTCCTTAACAACCTGAAGTAAGTCGGTTTTTACGTCGAACTTACCTGAGGAGCCTGCTGCATAACTAATGAATGGAGCAGATCCGCCCTTAGCCTTACTACCTGGATAAAAATATCCACCTTGGCTATCTGTTGCTTCTCCGTTAGCTTCCGCTTTGAATAGCTCATCAGCGAAAACCCTGTCACGCCAACGTCTGTAATCATCCAAAAGGGTCAAGGACCCGATGCTCTGGTGAAAAACGTTGAGGTTACCTGTGTCTAAAAGTAGACGTTGTGCTGTTAAAAGAGTTTCTCTTGCAACTTTAAAAGTACTAGGAGATGTCGCATCTGTTGGATCGGCAGGACCTGTGTACTCTTTTAAGGTTACGAGAACCTTGTCTTTAACAATATTGCGGCTAGATGCTGTACCAAGTGTTTGATCTGCTGTACGCTCTCTGGAATCCTTGTTACCAGGATTTCCCCAAAAGCGATAGCGGTCGAGCTGGACCGTTTGTCCGGGCTGTTTCGCGAAATCGTGTACCACTACTGGTTCTACAGCCATCTCGATTACATAACCGGGATGGGGCCTATAGAGTTCAGCGCCTAACAGCTTTGGAAAATCGTTGTCAATCCACATGGATCGCAATCACTCCGTAGCTTATAGAAATTTAATGACACTATCGACGTGTCATCACTACTATAAATGAAGTACGTAGGGTGAAACTTTTGGACGCAATAGACGTTCGAGGATTACTTGGATTATTGCTCGCAGATGGCAGCCTTGTTTCTTATCGCACTCCTGGAGGAGGTTATGTTCAATTAACGCTCACAGCGGGACCTTCTGAATCAGCTTTTCTCGAAGAGAAAGTTAAAGAATTCAGGCAATTTATCCCAACAAAAGCAAAAATTGTTCCCTATAAGACAACTCCTCGAGCCAACGGTCAAACAACTCCAATTCTTCGTTTTAGAGTATCGACTAATAAATTAAGACCCATACATAATCTCTTATATCCTCGAGGGGAAAGACAAATAACTAAAGCGACGCTAGGTTTACTTGGAGGGGAGGCTGCTGCGTGGATGTGGGCAGAAGGTTCTAGGCAGCTAGAAAAAGGAGCAACAAATCTAGCAAGAGTAGGCAGCACTGAAGAAGAGGCTCAGTTAGTCTCTCAATGGTTGGAAACGCTGACTGGAGCCTGTGCAACTATGAATCGTTACTATATTCGTCCTCGCCTGTCCTTTACAGCTGAACAGACTCAAAAAATAAAATCTATATTACTGCCTTACGCCCCTAAATCTAGACAACACTTATTCACAGGAGAAACTTGGAATGCAAGCTCGATTCGTAGTGCGCGCACTGAGTTATTGCTTGGGCAAAGGGAAAGTATCGCTCAAGGGCAAGAACAAAAGGCCTTGGCTTGAAATATCTAGGTCTGAGGTTGATAAAACATACCTTAATCATCAATTAAGAACATTACGTAAATTACATGTCACCCCTTTAGAAGTCTTTTGGGATCGACTAGCGACTGACACTTACTATGACAAGGAGCGATTACGCTTGCATAGTGACCATTTATGGAGGGTATACGAAATATTGTATCCACAAGACATTGCGTACCTATCTAGTCAAGCACTACAACTTGCAGGAATACATGGATTAACTTCTTTATGGATCGACCAAGGCAGAATCATTGGACGTAAAGGGTCAATAAAAGGAAAGTATTCAGATCAAGAATACGAAAATCTATCTCAATGGCTACAAGATTACTGGAATATAAAATGTTATCCAAGACAAAACCAATCAGCGATTTTTCAATTATCTCTAAATAGAGAAGCATTAGAAACACTAATAGATACAATTACTCCTGCGGTTCACCATGCGATGAAAAAGAAGTTACGCTGAGAGAGCCTCGAAGAAGAACTACGTCAGAGGCAGCTAAACAGGGGACTTAAATTTTTGTAGTTTCTTTAAGTCTTAAACAGAACGCCAGGCGACTAGCTATCGTGTGGCGTCCCCTGATTTCTTATATCGAGTAAGATTCAAGTAAAGAAGGACTTTTATGCCGACTCAATGACCTCGGTAACGACAGCTTTAAACAAAATATCTGATTCTTACGGGGGGAGCAGTAAAACTTCCCCCTCTTTTCTTAGACTTGAGCATGTCAAATTCAATTCAATCAGCAAGGCTAAAGACCTAGGATCGGTTGATAATTTAAATGTCGTTATAACAGGTAATATTGGATCCGAATCGGGAACTAACACTTTATATTTCAAAGTGGTTACTGAAGGTCAATCTGATATTCGAATTACAAGTAATCCTATCAATAAATACACAGATAAATATTTGTCGCTAGGCGTGTTAGATGAAAATAGAAAACCAATGCCTTTAACAGGGGATGGTTTTGCGTATCGCAACGATCTAGTTAATACAACCGTGAATGAAAATCTTTTGCAACTTCCTCCTGGGATTTTTTATTACACAATTACTTCTTCGCAGTGGCAATCCGTTCCTTATAGTATCAATTTAGAAGTCATTCGCTATCTTCAGCTCTACGGTACAGCTTCTGGCTCTCTCATTCCAACCAGTCGCATACCGTTAGTAAAAGGAGTTGGAATCGCTTTACTGTCTGACGGGACATATGGAACCTTCCCTGCTCCTTCAACTATTAAGGCTCTAGAGGGCTCTACAACAGGTAATAAAGAGAGTTATGGGGTTATTATCATCAACTCAGTTGGAACAGCTGTAGGTAGATTTGAACCTTATGGTCGCATGTTGATGTATCACCGTATTCCTTCAGCGACGTCTGAGCTGACATCGTCTAATTACGCTACGCTAACAGTATCCTCTCCGAGCGGTGGGTACTAAATAATAGTCACCTCTCAAGAGCTGTCAAAATAGTAAATGACGAAGAGTTAACTGCAGTATGGCGTTTTCCCAGTATTTTGGTCAAAAGATCCTGAATTGGATTAAAGGATCTTCATTTCCAACGCAACTAAGTAATGTCTACGTCAGCATCCATACTGGCGATCCTGGCACTGCTGGTACTTCTAGTGACGTAACATTAACGGTCACTGGTAATGCTAATAGAACAGCAATAAACTCTTCTGCATTCACCGGAGTAACAGGAGCTTCTCCTAGTGGTTTCGAGATCAAAAATACCAATACCGTGCAAATAACTCCTAACGCACAGAATGGGACACAACAAACCTTGACCCACTTCGGATTATGGGATGCCCAGACTTCTGGAAACTTTATCGCTTCTGGAGCCTTGACAACATCAGTCGATGTTCAATCAGGTGATACAGTTCAATTCAACGCTAATGCCTTAGGTATTAAGGTGGTCTAGATGACTCTTAATAGAAGAACAAAACTAGTACGGGAAATGTATCGGCAGAAAGCCGGTAACCAGCAATTCCAAAAATTCGGTAACCTCGTCAACCAAGCTATAGGAGAGCCTAGCGTTAGTTCCATTACTCAAGCAAGTTTATCGGGAGTCAAAGGTATAGCTCAAAGAGCACTGGCTGATACTGGAAGGGTAGTAACTGGAACGACTCTGAGAGACCGAGCCATTGCTCAAGGATTTAGAGATACAGGAAGAGATCCAACTAATGTGGTTGACGCTGTTTCTCCTCCGCCAATTAAAGCTAGCTTGCCTGCAAATAGAGACACGTTAGAAAGAAGCAAGCCATTACCTCAAGTAGATCAAATACAGGAGCAAACACCAGGCATCCCAACACCTGAGAAGCTCACGGACAACAGAAAGAAACAGTTAGAAGAATATATTTCTCCAGAAGGATCTGAGGAGGCATGGAATGATTTTTACGATGACTCTAAGAGACAGGCTGAATGGGAAATTCTAACTAACCAAAACGAACCTAGGACTCAACCCGTAGTAACTGAAAATTTATCTTTTACTGATCAAGTTTTACAACCTCAAAACAATAACCCGATAAATACACCCCAAAAGCCCCTAGTCACATCTAATACAACTGATACTCAAAACCCTTTAATTCCGACACCTCAAAAGCCCGTTAAAGCAACTCCTGCTAAACCAAAGGTAACTAAAAATACGACTGCATTACCTAAACCAAAAAGGAAGTCCTCAGATAAAAAGATAGTTCCTTCTAAAGCTGAAAAAGCTAAAACTAAAGACTTAAAAGAAACAACCGATAAAACGATTAAAAAAGTAGAAGAAAAAACAACTAAAACAACCAGTTCTGGTACTCCTTTAGCAAAAGGCTTTGACGACCAAATATTGGCTGGGCTACTAGGTGTCGGTATAGGTGTAGGAACTAATCAACTATTGCAACCAACCCCTCAACCGAAAGACTCTAATCCACAATACGACCGTTACTACCGTTAAAAGCCCCATAAAAACTTAGGTTTTCCCCCAGGTTGAGATTTAAATCCTTGACCATTTCGAACATCTATATGTATAAATCCTTTACTTCTGTAATCTCCATAACCTCCATCCCATCGTTGTACAAGCCATAGGTGAAACTTATCTAATGTCCTGCCATCGATAGTATAAATATCCATTGCTGTGCCTAGTACGTGATGAGATTTCTCGCTCCCTCCACACTCTCTGTTGATTGGTTCAGGCCTGTAAAAGCTGGTAACTCCTAAAGGCTCTCCCCAAGCGTCACGAATTTTATCGTATTCCCTGCAAGTGTTAATTAATGTCTTCTCTATTTCACTACCCACCTCAGGAACTCTTCGTGCGTCATATTGCAAAATTTCACCAGCTGTTAAATATTTTCCGACAGGACAAGCAAAATCCAACCAATTAATACCATCTTCTTCTTGAGAATTTCTCGAGCTTTTTTCTCTCCAATCTGGCATATAAATTGCCCACCTGTCTCCACTACCTTCGAAGCGAACCCATGAGTAATTTTCTCCTGGTATTTCCTCAACCCTTGTAACTTTAATTGTCGCTCCCTGCTTACACTCTACTTTTCCTGCTGTTGATAAAAAGCGACTGCTAATAGGTGCTTTTTTGAGATCAGTATCTTTACGACTAATAAAAGTCATTTGACCGTCTGATTCTTGAGTCCACATAATACCTTCGATTTTACGACGATTGACTAACCCAGGAAGAATAACATCTTTATCTTTAATGTACAGATTTAAGATTGCAGGTATCTCCTGATACTTCTCAGGATACTGGAAGCCTTCAAATAGTATCTTTGTTATCTCCTCATATTTGCTATCCTCATAAAACTTCGCACCGAAATTCCATGCGAAACTTATTAAAACTGCCTGCCTCTTGTAACCGAAATAATTCCAATCAGGAAGAACCCCTAAAACAGGTACAATATTCTTGAGTAATTCTTGTTTCAGATAACTACTACATATATCGAAATGACATGTATCACCCATCATTACATGGGTTCCATCAGGGTAGCGAGTTAATCCAGTACAAATAGTAGGAATCCCTAAGGGATCTAGGTAAGCATCCTTCTCGCATCCCTCAAGACTCTGTATTAGATGAGCCGCAAAATCTATCGCTAGGGGGTGTATCTTTGTAGATACGAGCGAATCTTGTCGTTTCTTTCGCCATTGGCTCACGTCCTTCCAGCATTCCAATAGCCACTTCTTCAGCGTACGATTCACTGTAGCCTTTAGAAACAAGTAATTCGTATAAATGAAGAAAGGAATCTGATTTATCGTTAACAGGAAAAACTTCCTCGCCCCACTCTTCAGCTAGCGCGTCATGAAAATCAGAATCACCAGCTACCCTCATGTAGACGAGGAAAGAATACCTTTAGTTTAATCTGCTATCCAATAGATGCAGCGTAAGCTTCTGGAGTGAGTCCAGATTGAGCGATATCTGCTTCTAAGACTTTATTGTGCTGATTCAATGTAATTAAATCTTTCACACCTTCCTGATAATGAGCTGCAACGGCGTTGGCCTTAAGATCCTTATCGCTTACTTCCAACATTGCATCTTTTGCCGCCCTTTCAAAAGCACTCATGTACTGAGGATTTGCTGTAGCTGCATTTACCCTTTCGGCGGCTGTCATTTGTTGAACAGCCGTTCCTGTCCCATCTGAACTGGGAGTACCTGATGGATCCGTCAAGTGAGACGGTCTTCTTACATTTGCTGTCATAAATAAAAGGCCTCGAAAAACGAGGCCACGTAACGACTAAGCTTCGGAAACTAGAACCTTACTACGTAATGCATCTGGAGATGCAGAAGTAAGAACCTTCCAAGCTTCAGCAGGATTGCTATCACTCATATTAGAGAAAGCAGACCAGAAGTCATCAGATCCGGCTTGAACACCAGGAGCTGGCATATCAAGTTGAGGACGTTGGAATTCTGGAGCCTGTGGAGCCTGTGGAGCTGGAGACTGTGGAGCTACCTGAGCTTGTGGAGCTACCTGAGCCTGTGGAGCTGGAGCTTGTGAAGGAGCTGGAGCTTGTGGGGCTGCTTGAGGTTGGAAACGCTGTTCCCCTGCAGCGACTTCTGCTGCTAGGCGATCACGAGCTAATTCAGTCGGATAAGGACCTTCTGGACCGAAGAATTCGTTGACGTAAGAAGAAAGCATTTCAGGGTTAGTCAACATTACATGGTATGCAGCATTGTCTTCTGCTGCTGCACCAATCACTTTTTTAGCTTTATCTAAAGAGCCTTGCATTGCCTGAACCTTTTCTAAGGTTTCAGATGTCTGCTTAGCTTGAGTTAATAAAGCATCTTCAACTACACAAGCATATCTATTTAATAATGCTGGTGCTTCTGCTCCGAAGTGATTTAATACTTCAAGACTTTCTTTGCTTACGCTTCCTAGATACGCGTCTGGACTTGGTGCGTTCTGCTCTGCTTGCAAGCTCTGCACCTGTTCCTGTGTCAACTGGGGCTGCACCTGCTGGGGTGCTACCGCCTGGGGTGCTACCTGCTGTGAATAAGCCTGCGTTGCTTGGGGCCATGAGGTCGGGGTCCCCGAAATTGATGGAGCCGCTTGGTAACCTTGAGGCGCTGCCTGCGAGACCGCCGGTACTGGAGTCTGTGGGGTCGGTGTTGAGTAAGCTGCCTGCGGTTGGGAGGGCTGCTGAGTGCTCAGGTTCTCTGACAACCTGTTGTACGCCTCCTGCCAAGGATTGACCGCCTGTGGAGCCGCCTGTTGTGCCACCTGGGGAGTCGAGTCCACCGTAGGTGTCTGGGGTGAAGCTTGGGCGGTCTGGGGTGGAGCTTGCTGGTAAACCGGCGTCGACACGGGCGCGCTCGAGGGAATCGAGGGTTGAGGGGTCGCCACCGCCTGTGGAGTCGTTGTACTGTCCTGCATAGGTTAATTCTCGTTTTAAATAATCCATTGCTCGATAGACAAATGGTGTCAAATCGAGTTTTGGGTCGCTTAACATCGGCAGGTCTGGAGCCTGCGGATGAGGTATCCGTCGCATATTGTCTATCAGCGACAGGAATGTGTTAATACTGCTTTGAGTAGCTTGAGCCATTCTAAATGGATAGCCACTAAGCATTGCGCTGCGTTCTTCGTCTGTTTTATTAGGGAAGAGATGCCTTAAAGCTTCGATGCTATTAACACCAAGTTCTTGAAGGTTTCTAACAACGATACTTGAATTCAGTATATCCTCTGTGCTGTCCTCGAACACTGGGCCTTTCCATCTCCATTCAATTTTCCTATCGCCATCAGGAACTAGCCCGACGACTCCTCGAGGTAATTCAGCATTTTCGACAGCGGCGCTAATAGCGATTTCTACTTCGTTTTCGTGAACGCCTAAATTCGCTTTGTATTCCATCAATGCTTGATTATATAACAATGTGTCAGGATATAGTTCTTGCAAAGGAGGTAAAGGTCTTTCTAATCCAACTGCTACAGCAAATGATTCTCTAAATAATTTTTCCTCATGGAAGATAATCAAAGACAGTAATTTACACAAGCCATACGTCAGTAATCCTTTACAACGCCTTGATGCTGTTGTAGCAGCTCGACCGTATAAAGATTTAATTTCATATGCTGTTGCTCCAGAGCTAATACCTAATTCGTCTACTCCTCCTAAAGCTGTTCTTACTTCTTCTCTATATTGCCTTGCGTAAAGATTCTGATCCCCCGAAACGGCATCAGGAGTTAAATAAACAGCCCGGTCAGAGGGTTCAACATTAGCTATTAGTCTTGGAACCTTCATGCCACTACCACCACCGCTACCACCTGGTTGGCTCACTCGTGTGGATGCTCTATCAGCAGAAAAGAAACCAGCCTGAGAGCTGATTGTAGGTCTTAATTGCTCTTCATCTCCTGACTCTACTAAATCATGTTTAGGTCTACTTGAGACTAAAGTTGGATTTCCAAAGAAATGAATATTAGTTCTAATGTTCTTGACTAAGTCATCATGTAAAACAATCTGATCTGCTAGCCAATCAAAGTCACCAGAAGCATCCATTCCAGTTGCTCTCATCGTATTAAACGATTCAACTGCTGGGATAAAACCTAAGCTATTGGTAAGAGTTCTGGTTTTGTTAGGCGAATAACTCGTGTTTAAAGGTCCTCCATCGAACGATGGCTTCTCGGTTGTGATCGTTTCTTTAATAAGATCTTTTTTGACCTGTAATTTTACATACCTTTTACTACCGTTATCCCCAGGCATTGCTAATGCACCTAAGGTGTTTTTAACATCAAAAGAATAAATTAACTCGATCTCTTCTAGATTCCCTTCCGCATCGTAATAAGCTCTATAGTTATCCTTGCTAAACCACATTAAACGATATGACTCGTTAATAGGCCTGAAATAAAAAAGACCTTTACCGTCAATCAGAAAATCATCAACAATACCTTCTAAACGCGTATCAATTTCATTTTCGATAATTAACTCACTCAAGAAGGCTTTCCTGAAACCGAAAGTATCTTGGGCTGGATAAAATTCTAAACCTTGTCTTAGCATGAATAGTTTCATCTGGGCTAGATGACTATTCACGATCATCGTGTCAGTTCCGCTCTGACCATCTCTTTTTCGTGCTGCTTCTAAGATGCGGCGGAAACGCTCTGATTTAGGCTTGCTCATTTCTTTATATTACTGCCACTCGACCTGAGCACTTCCTCGTCGCATCAAGCCTTGTACAACGATATTCAAAGAGTCAGCACAATCGTCATGAGGTGCATGACCAAAATTCACTACTTCATCAACCATGTAATTAAAATCTCGGTATTTGTTGAAGATAATCTTACGTCTCTCGAAGAGACCAATAATGCCCCTAAGTCTCGCAAGCTTGTCACCGCGAAAACCTTTAACAGGGCTAATACTTAAATTGTAGAGCTGCCATTCATTAAATAGGAATCGTTTTAAATCTCCTTCAAAACTTTTCTGATAAGCAACTACTTCTGGCCAGATAATAACGGGTGAATCTGTTTTGAAAAATTGATTTTGATCGTTAGATTCCAAGAGATTCCACTCAACTAATAATTCACATAAAGCTTCAATCTTTTCTACATTGCCCATTGAACGCATTCTCTTGTAATCGATAACGTAAACCTTGTCATCAACCCTTCCAGCCAAGGTAAATACAGTCCAATCATTTCTTTCACTCATTCCCGCAGACAAGTCAATACCCACTCCGACGCTGTCGTAGACATCCGGTACTTCTCCTTTTACAAATAATTCAGGGGAAATTCCTAATTCACTGGTCTTAACTGGTTGATTTAAATACTGATAAGAAAAAGCAATACGATCTTGGCTTTGCAAATTTAATAAGTATTTTGCCGACCACATTTCAGGCCAATAGGAACGAGGTCTCCCATCCTCTTCATATCTCAAAGCTGCTTGTGTTATAACTTTCCAACCTCGTTTTTCGCAGAATGTTGTTGTAAACAGATCGTCAAAATGGAAACGAGTACCTAAAGCTATAGCTCTAGCACCCTGGAACATGGTTGGAACGATAACGTTGTTCCAGTTGGTTTCCATCTCTCTTCTAATTTCTGGATTCGAGATAGCAGCCGCACTTTTTATAGCATCGTCTACAACAATCAAAGAACTACGTTTAGATGTAATTGTTCCTTTTAATCCTGCACAAGCAACAGTAAAAGCATCTTCTCCTCTTATATCAACCTCGGCAAAATCAAAATCAATAGACCATAGTTCATCGCTCGTGCGAGTCTTCGATAATCTGACTGTCGGAAAAATTTCCTGATATTCCTTGTTCATTATCATATTTTTTATTGCAGCACTCTTGTTGCGAGCAACATCAACGTTGTAAGAGACGTATAGAGTTCTCAGCAGCTTATGAGCAGTCGAATGACGACCAATAAGCCACGCTATCAGTAAACCTATCTCTGTTGATTTAGCACTACCTCGAGGGCTTAGGAGGCATGTATTAGGGCCTGCTATATCAAGTAAATGCTCATTGCTTTGTTTAGTTAGAAACGCATCATGCCAAACTTTCATATGACGAGCAGGTGGCTTACCCATTAACTCGCAAAAGAAAGCAAAATTATCCCTAGCTTTTAATATATGCTTAGGTGTCTCAACAATCTTCGGCTGTTTCTTTATGGATCTTGCTGCTAGCTGAGCACTACGTCTGCGAGCAAGAGCAATGGAAGCATTTGACATAGTTTATTCTAATGTTTTTCACTATTTTTGACATATGCAATCTATAATGATTCTAGTTTTTTAAAACGATGATGGACGAAAGCAATCCATTTGACGCAACCCAAACAATTTTTCCTATTACTTTTTCTCAGGCCACCATACCACTTCTTGGCTTAGAAAAGGTCGGAGAACAAGCCCTAAATATCTTCGAGTCTCCTTCTGAAGAAGATTTAAAAGAACTACCACATCCAGATATGCAGGTAAACGATATCACTTTGACGTATTGGCATGAAGTATGGGTTAATACACCTCTAAATGAATTGTTCTATAAAACACTAGAAAGCTCTGAGTGGATAGCTGACAAAAGCGGTCAGATGGCTATTGCTAAAACAGACTATATCAAATTAGATAAGAACTCCCAATATTATTTAAATTGCAGTCCTAATACAGAATTAGTAGGTATTTTAGTAGTAGCAGATAATCCTCAACAAAATGAAGAAGACCAACCAAGTTATACGTCTATATCTCTAGAGATAGAAGATCCTGCCTTAGACAAGAAAAGACTAACTTCCCAAACAGCAAACCACAAAATATTCAGTGGTGAAGAACTTGTTTATAAAACAACAGTAGAAGCACGAACCGTCTTCTTGATGCCTTCTTTCTTAAGATGTAGATTTTTAAATAACACGGACTCTAACTTCAAGATTTTTAAATCAGATCTATGTTTTAAAAATAGACCTCTTAATTCATATGTTGAGTCACACCTTCAAGAAACTGACTACCAAGAAAGACTTGAAAATGACGTAAACATAATCTTGGACACTCATTTAGGCTCATTACTGACTTCTTCAGATGTTGCTAACTTATCCGAGTCAGAGAAAAAAGCCAAAGCTCGCGAAGTAGCCAGTATGCCTCTAGAAGATAAATACAATTATTACAAAACAGAATACGAAAAAGTCCAAGAAGAACTACAACCAGTAGCGAAACCAAAAGAATTACAACCAGAAATAAAAATCGATCCTGCTGATCAAATAGATTTAGATGCTACGGATATAGAAAAAGAATAGTCTTTTCTTAAATCTTAGGAATATAATCCCTAGCTTGATTAATCAAAGGTAGAACTTCTGTTTCTACCTTTGCCGCTATTTTATCGACAATACTAATATCTATATCTAAGAATGGAGGGATGATACCTAACAACCTTAATGTTCCATCTAGAAATAAAGCCAAACAAGTAAAACCAAGAATCATACTAATAATTGTTGCATTACGATTATGCAATCTCATAGACTCTTCATCTATAGCTTTCGCTTCTGCTACAGCTGCTGCAATTAACTTATCAACTTCTTCTTTCGTATAACACAAATGAGGAAGAATTTCTTTGATTTTATCTTCCGTCATAAGACGTATAACAATTTAACTTAGATTACTTCTCGTCGATTAGCATTGCCCAAACAGATTCATAGGCTAATTCCAAAGCGTTAGTCACATCCTCGTTATCCTTGAAGATTGCTCTTAATTCTCTCATGACCTTATCAGCACCTGCTAACACTAATCCTCTTCTGTCTGTACCTTTTGTGATTTTATCGACTTCCACAACATGACCACGTAATTCCTTGGATAGGTGTGCAATCCTAGTGGCCGCTGCATCAGGCTTAACTAAATCAGCATGAACCTGTTGACGAAGAAAATCGATATCAGATTCTAATTTAACAATTTCAGCCAGTAATAATTGCCGTCTATTTAATTTAGGGTAATTAGTCTGAATCCATTCTTCTAAAGCCTTAAAGCCACCCTCATAACCCAAAACAGAAGCATATAACCATATTTCATATACAGAGTAAGTATTCTCTGCATACATTAAAAAACTTTCACGATAGCCATGATCCAAAGCCGTTAAAAACGACTGAATCACATCATCTTTCTTTTTATCCATTATCAACCGTAGAAGTTAGCACCTGCTCTACTAATAGCACCTCTTGCGTCAGCGCGCATGGCTCTCTCTTCCCTATATTTATCTCTTTGCGTTTTTCTCTCTTGAGACCCTCTTTCCTGTAAGCTCAATCTTTCCTGCTGACCTGTCTCTTTCATGCCTAAGCGATCTTGCTCTCCTTTTGTTACCGTGCCAAGCCTGTCTTGAATTCCCTGAGAGCCTATGTTCATTCTTGTTTGAGAACCTGTCTCTTGAATACCTAGACGATCTTGAACTCCAGCAGCTCCAATAGCTCTAACATCAGCGTCCGATTGAGCTCCTATGTTTTTCCGTTCTTGAATACCTGTTGCTCCAATCTTCTTAATATCTACTCCACCTTGCTCTAGTATTGCTTTTCTTTGCTCTGTTCCCTTAGCACCAATAGTTCTAACGTCTTGGTCTCCTTGAGCACCTATTGTTCTAACATCGGCATCTGCTTGAGCTCCAACAGTTAAGCGAGTTTGTTCTCCAGCCGTGACCAGTTGTTTTCTATTTTCGGCTCCTGTTGTAGTAATTCGATTTGTATCTATGGCTTGAGTAAGGTCGGATTCTGTAGCCATTAAATCCTTGGTATTCGTAAGCCTATAATTTTCTAAGTTTTTAGTATGCTTTAAATTTTGTGACTGAACTAAATCATCGAAAGTCAACATCATCCCTTGTTTTGCTTGAGAGGTATATAAATCACCTAGTTGACCTACAACAGCAGTTGCTATATCTGTTCCTTCGTATTTATTTGCAAGACCCGTAAGATTATTAAGCCCTTGGCTAACAGCTAGCCCTGGGTCAGATAGCTGTGAATACCAAGCATTATTTATTGTGCCTTGTGTATTACCTGTACCTGTGCCTCCCGTAGCGGTAGAACCGGCTGCACCTGTAGTGATCTGACCAGATGTCCCCCCTGTCGTTCCACCACTAGTCGATTGAGTCGTCCCCCCTGTCGAGGTGGTATTAGTATTGGTGCTTGTATTGGTGTTGGTATTAGCGGCCTGATTCCAAGTACCTTCCGCTTTAGCTGTTCCTTCAATAATCGATTTAACCTTGTCAGCACCATGTTTGTCGGCCTCATTCAGCCAGTACTGAGAAGCTCCTGCACTTAGGTTTCCCCCTGCTCCACCGATGTTGTTGTTCTTGTAAAAATCTTCTAACCAAGTAGCCATGATAAGTACCTCCTATATAAGTGCCTGAAGGACTTTACCTACAGTATTAGTCGCTCCTCTTCTGTTTGACCATTTACGAGCAGCACCTAAATCATCCATTCTTCTTTTGTCTTTCCTGTCCTCTTTTTCTCTCCACCATTCTTTATATTCCTCAAAACCCGATTCGCCAGGCTTAGGAGGAATGCCAGATCTAATCACATCTTGAAGCAAGTCCTCGATACTACCTCTTTTCTTTGATGATTCAGCTTTCTGTCTTAGTGATTTTTCTCCCGGTGACTCATATGTATCGTCACTTCTATTAGCGTACGTCATCTTATTTTTAGAAAGATCTTCGATTGCTTTAGTTCTTAATTCATTAAAACGCCTTGCAGCCCCTTCGTTCTTGAAAACAGGAGTAATATTACCTGCACCATCATCTTCTATACGGATAATGCCATGTTGTTTGGCATAATTTCTCAAGGTCTTATCATTTTCTAAATCAAAGACAATACCTTTACCTTCTCCTTCGTGGTATCCTCCAAACCAACCCCTACCAGGGACGTTTGACAAGACCTTCTCAGGATCAAGATACTCATCTATAACCCTACCCCTAACGCCTGTTTTGTCGTTATTAATCAGATCGTTAAATTGATTCCAGTTGTATCCCATTGGCTAATGTTAGGAACTCTTTTCAGTTTAGCTAAGGTTTACCCTAAACCAGGCCACTGCACTGCGTTAGATTTGATTATGCGATTAGCTTCGTCTTGAGAGAAGCCTGCATTGACTAAGCGATTAGTTAATACCTGATTAACCAATGTTTGGTTGTCCTGTCCAGTTGTAATATCCAAAGCATCACGTCTTTTTTTAATATTCTCTAATTCTGCTGTAATATTTGTATTCCTGTTGCCGATCCAATCTACTCCAGCAGAAATAACATCTCTCCATCTTCGCTTTTTATCTTCTTTTAATTGCTCGTCCCACATCCACTTTTTCTGTTTAAGTGCCTGCTCGTATTGTTCTTTAACAATCTCTCTATTGGCAATACCCTCTAGTTTTTCTTGACCTAATACTGTTTGTGCAGTTTTCCTCGCAAGTTCTTGTTCATTTAAATTTTCAGAAAAATTCGGAGCCCAAGCATAATCAAAATCCAAAGCTTCCTCTGGAGTATGAAAACTACTTGTATATGCAGATGAAACGTTGAATGCCATTAGAGATAAGAGCTAATGAGGGCTTCTAAAGTTCTTTGTTGATTATTTTCACCTTGCAAACTACTCATAGCTAAGCTAGAAAGCATCTGTCTTTCGTTTGCAGCATCCATAATAGATCTTTGTTGTTGCATAGCTAATTCTTGTTGACGTCTTTGCTGATCAAGTCTTTGAGCAAATACCATTTCATCTAATTCAAGATTCTTTTCCATCGTCCTATCAGCAGGAGTCTTTCCAGTTACTTGGTCGTAAATACCTGCCATACCTGCTTTACCAATACCACTACCAAACATTCCTCCTAATATCATTCCCGCAGGTACAGCTAAAGGTGCTAAAGGACCTGCCATTGTTCCAGCTAAAGCCCCTGCCGCCATACCTCCTAAAGCTCCTCCTGCAAGTCCTCCTGCAACTCCTCCTCCTGCTACGCCTGTTCCCTCTGCTAAGTTTCTTCCAAAAGGATCATTAGGATCCAATAGCTCTGCACCACCTGAAATTAAAGACGTAATAACAGGATATGCTTTCAACGCTGGAGATAATGATCTTATTCCTCCCTGCATTTGTGGCACAGCATAAGGACCAGATAATCCTTTCAATGCTTCTGGACTGTATATAAGATTACGCATTCCACCTTGGAATTGAGGACTCGAAAATGCCATCCTCATCCCTTCAAGGCCGCTAGTCAACCGTTGTCCAAATCTAAAATCATTAGTAGGATTGCTAGTTTGGTTATAAACCCTGCCATCCGGTCCTAAAACTGCCACGATTTCTAAGTAGACATATATTTATGATTCTAATAGGTATTAAGAGACAAGATCAGCTCCACCGCTAATAGCTAGAGGATAGTTACCAGTACTCATTCCAACAGCAAACTTTGCACCACCTATTAGCTTTTGTAAGAAACCACCACCTGAATCTTTTGGTTGTAAGGATTCTTGGTAAGCTTTATCAGTTTCAAACTGTTTTTTTATCGCTGCTATTTCGCCTTCGTTATAAAATTTATTCAGTGCGAAGCGCCTCTCGAAGTCCTGCTCATCGAGACTTGATCCTAATGTTGCAGCTAATAGATCTTTCCGATTCCATATATCTTCATTGGTAGAAGTTGCAGGTCCTGTAGATCCATAACCACCTCTTGGAGCTACTTGTCCAGCCTTGAAACTAGAAGAAGCAGAAGGTATGAATTGGTTTTGCTGTCTAGCATATTCAGCAATTAGTTGGTTGATATCTGGTTTTCTATCTCCGGGAGCATATCGAGTAGCAGAATCACGACCGTATACAGATTTCATTTAATTACCTCCAGAGAACCAATTTTTAATACCTTGCCACCAACCATTATCTTGTCCTAGACCTGCTGCGACTTCAGCATTAGCCCCAAAATCGAAACTATTAGTTGGGATAGTAATATTACTGTCTGAGTCCCAGTAAGTCATACCACCTCTATCGAAGAAAGGAGCATCTAAACCACTACTGTAATTATCCTTGTATCCTGCAGCCCCTCTTCCCCAAGGTACACCAGAAGAATAATTACGTGAATCTTGCCATGCGTTATATAATCCAAGACCTTGTTTTATAGTGTTACCCCATCCCCCTTGCTGTTCTGGCTGTGCGCTAAGTCTTGCCATACCAGCTCCTGGTACCCCAGCTCTATTCATTGCATGGTCTACTTTTTGTTTAGCTAATATGATCTCTCGGAGATTATCCACGTCCGAAGGGGCATAACCAAGAGCAGTACTAAACGAAGTGTCAATTGCCATGATTTATTGATTTTGTTGTTGTCCTTTGTCAGACCTTCTCATTGATTCTAAGAGAGATCCAACGGCTAGTCCTCCTCCTACACCTACCCCTGTATTAGCGAGAACTGACTTTAAAGTTTGCAATTCAAGGGATTCAGATCTTCTTTGGTAGGCATCGGATAATTTTTCGAACTTACGCTTAGCAGTCTTAGTTCCTTCAGCCTCCATAGTTTCTCTTGCTTCTGCTAACTGAGTTTGATATTTTTGTTGTTTTACCTTTTGAGGTTTTAATCTGGTAGCTGCTGCACGACTACCTCTGAAAGCTCCTGCTATACCTAGGCCTAATGGCAATATTCCAGTGGATAAAGGTATTGATTTACCTAGGAATGTTACTTCAGGTCCCTCTATACCTTTCATTGTCGCTTTTATAGGAGACTTGTTATCGAACAAATAACGTTTGTAGTTCATATATTCTCCCTTACTGACGTCAGGTCTTTCTTTTACGAATTCGTTATAAGGAAGAAGTCTACCAGTACGTCCTAGGAAGTAACGACTCAATAATTCAAAGCCCTGATTCTCGGTTTGAGTAGGATCAGCCTTGCTTGGTAGAACAGCTTTATAGCCTTCTTTTCGGTGAGTATTACCAATAGCTAGAGACATTCCCGCTACAGCAGGCAAAGTTGCAGCTAGTCTTACACCCTTACGTCTTAATGCACTGGATTTTAAATTGAAAGGTAATTTATCTAACTCTTTAACACCGTCTTTTTTCCTCTGTGCATTGATCTGTTCTAGATTTGATTGGTTATTACCCATCGAAATAGCTTGCAATACAGCAATCTGAGTTAAAGCTTGAGGAGCATTTAAAAACCACCAAATATTCCTTGCACCATCTTGAGCTATATCCGCAGCCAAAGTACCTGTGGCACTGCCTAACTTACGTCCGAACGTTGCTTCTGATGTTTCCTGAACACCTCGGATATATTTATTGTCTACCGGATACTTATTAGGCTCAGCTGTATATCTCCTAAGAGCAGGATCATTCTTTCTGGCTTCAGAGATAAAGTCTTTAAATTCTTGACTATAACCACCAGCCCATTCAGGGAGATAATTCCTTATAGCATTAGTTGCTGGAGAACTATTAATCATCGCCTCTACAGGCGTGTTCTCGTAAAGATTGGATAAATATTTTAATTGACGGTCAAAATTAGCAGGGGAAGAACCCCAACGCTGTTGAAAAGTAGGTACATCGAAGAATCCTGTCTCAGCCATTAGCGACCTCCCATCATTGCCACATAATTAGGGATTCCGTAGTTACCGTAAGGAGCCATTGCCATAGAAGGACCTGTTTGCATCTGAGCTAAGAACATCGCAAGATCATCAGTCGGAGCTGCATTTGGATCTTGTCTTAATGCTGCCTGTTCGTAAGCTTCGTTGAGCTTTCTTCTAGGCAATGTAATGTTTCCGATCATGGATCCAAGTATGTCACCACCTGTTATATAAGGATCCAACATCATTTTCTTCGCATCTAAACCTGAAACCTTCTCTGTAAAGCCTTCTACAGGGAAACGCCCTTTATCTGGCCTGTATTGCTCTAAAGTTTGACCTTTTTTCATTATTCCAAGCTTTCTCAACCTATTAACTTCTCTTGCTCTACCTCCCACACCACCTAATACTTGTCCACCAATCGAACTTCCAAGGCCAATAGCTAAATCTTCCGCTCCGATACCTAACCTCTGCCCGAAGGAAGTGCCTTCTGGGGCCAACGCCATCGCATATCCACTGTATCCAAGCTCAGGTCCGTAACGTAAAGCTAGGTTGAGTGCGCGATTCCTTCCCGAAGGGACTAAATATTTAAAAAGTGACTGTAGTGCCGGAAGAACTGCACTAGCGTATCGAACAGCCATTATGCGTACATCCCCATAGAACCGAAATCGCTATTGTTTTTGCGTTGTTCGTTTTGCAAGATAGCTGGCGCTATCGTCGGGTCCTGTAGCAGTCGAGCAAATTCACCTTGAGCACCTAAATTATTGATATTTGATAAAGCTTCTCCTGCAAAAGGAGTTACAGCACCTCCACCAGTTAAACCATGAACAGGTTTTTCGCCTAATTGCTCCTTCGTCAACAAAGCCATCCGAATTGCTGTAGCCGTATCGACCTTGCTGTTATTAAAAGCCACTCGAATATCAGTGTTTTACCTATCTTAATCGTTTTTCTTGGTTGCTTTCTGAGCTTTATAAGCCATTGCCCTTTCTCTCGCTTCTTCTTTACCTTTACAAGGGTCGCAACCGCAACTTGATCCGCAAGCCATGACTATATACCCCTCTTAGCTCTGAATTTAGCAATAGCTTGTCGAGCCATGAGTTGATCTGCAGGATTTTCAGAAGCTAACTGTCGTTCAACGCCTTGAGCGAAGAACTGATTAGTTGCTTTCATTGCAGCTGCAACTTCAGGAGTGTATCCCTTCACGAAGCCTGACATTCCTGCAAGTTCTTTCCTTACTGCAGCATCAGAGGTGAGCATTGACTGATCGAGGAAAGATAGGTTTTCGGACTGAGCAGGCATAGCAGCAACTGCTTGTACTGTTCTTGGATCTGCGTACAAGCCTGGATTCGTTGGATCATCTCCTATTCTTCCAGCGTCATGGAATAATTTCATTAAACCAGCAACTGGAGATGGATACTTTGAAGAACCTTGAGATTGTCTCATTGCCCCAGGGCTGACAGAACCAACTAGACCAGACTGCAAGTCTTTAATTCCCCAATCTATTTTGCCCATACGCTCGTTAACTAATAACCTTTCGCCTGTAAGGTCTTCTAAGAAATTTTGTATTTGCTGCATACCTGTATCGGCATACATAAAATTTCCACCCCGACGGAAAACTTCAATACCAGCGTCTATTTCAGCTGGTGTAAGACCTGCTGTCCTTCTGCTTTCCAGTAGGTCAAATATTTCTACATCTTGAGCTTGACCTGTTCTTTGGAATACACGAGCTGGAGCACTATTAGGATCATTGATGTCCCCACCTGCTACTTCGTAAAACTCTGCTGGGATAGTCCTGCCTGTTACTGGGTCTTGATATGCTTGACCTCGTAATTTGACTAAATCTGTACGAGCTCTATAGGCTAAAGCACTTAAAGCTTCTCCTACTCTCATAGGACGAACCTTTCCAGTTGTTGCCCCTATGTTGAGCATTGATGGATCGTTAACCCCTACATCTGCTCGAGGAGTATTAAAGGCTTTACTCCTTACATCATTAGTATCTCCCCTGTAGTCACGATTATATTCTTGATGATCTAATGCCTTATATAAGCCATATTTTTCTGCAAGTGCTGGACTGACTTCTGCTGTAGGGTCTAAGAAACGTAGATTAACAGCGTCTGCATCGAATTGAGGGAACATTCTTACTTCATCACGCACCTTCTTAGGCACTAAATAAGTAGCAGGCTGCTTTGTTGTAACTCCTGTCTGAGGATCTGTGAATTCCTCTGTCGCGGGAGCCATTAACATTGGTATTAAAAATTTTTCAACAGGTCCACCACCTCGCGCAGTTTTACCTGGGATATTCAATCCACCCTTAGCTTTTTTAGGATCAACCTGTCCACTCTCTGCCTGTAGTTTTTTATTGTCTTGAGCTACCATCTTATCTCCTAACAAATTCCTTTTAGCTTGATCTAACAATTCAAGTTCTTGTTGAGTTGCAACGTTTTTACGCCAATAATCAAATTGTTCAGGAGTCTTGACACCTGCACCTTTTAACATATCCTTCACTTCCTTTCGCGTCAAAGTAATGTCTGGAGTTATTTCTCCAAATTCAGGAGACGCAGTTACCCCTGTTCTTGACTCTCTACGTTCTTTTTTAGTCATATCTCTTCGACTCTTAGAACCATCCCCACGTGCAAAGCGGTCAGCGTCTGCTTCTGAGAAGCCTAATCCAAGATATGTAGCCTTAACCTTGGCCTGTTCAGGAGATAGGTCAGCAACAGAATTCCTGTAAGCGTCTCCTATTTCAGAAGGATCTGCCGCATAGTTGACTGCTTCTCTCCCTGTCCTGTTCAAATCTTCAATTGCATCTTCAGTGGCTTTGGCCTGAGCGAATTTTGCGTCTTGCTCTCTGAAATTCGCCCCCCATTGCTCTCCCCAAGCGTAATTACGATTCTTTGCGGCTCTATTTGCAGCCTTACGAGCGTTTTCTTTTGATTTATAGCGAGGTCGATTACCGTATACCTGCGATTCTGTGTCTGCTGCACGTCTATTGGCTTGATCATCTAAATCTGCCTGCATTTCTTCAGCTGAGTATCCGAATTGCTCAGGGGAAACTCCAGAATTATCTGTATTTGGGTTATAAACAGGACTAGAACCTGGACGAGCGACAGGCATTCCGGGGTCATTCCTTGTTTGACGTCTTTCTGTGTTCCCGTAAAGTCCTAAACTTTTTCTTTTTGCGTATTCTGCAGGCCTAAAACGCCTATCAAATTCTTCTCTACTGATTTCAGCCACGTTCTTCCTAAGTAAATCACGTATCCACAGTCTAAAGGGGTCTCAAAAGGCTTCGCCTCGCGCGAAATAGGGATAAATAATTTTTTAGTAAATTTTTGCTCACTATTGATCCTCAAGAAGCGAAAGTTTGTACCTAAAACGGCCTCGCGGGACCTGAGCGATTTTTGCTGCGTCGCTCGGCATACATTAAACACCCCCCGCACATTCAAATAGCGGTCAAACAAAAAAAGAACTGCGCTCCGCTCGGAGCTTCGCTCCTCGCTGCGTTGCTTGCTTCGTTATAAGTAATCGCGTAAGCGACTGCTACGAGAAGGAAGCGAAGCGTTTTGCTAACGCCTACCTTTTGTAGCTGATGTTAATGCAACGTCTACTGATGTTAGCGGGAGATTAACAGCAGCCGCAATCCCAAGCTGCCTCCCCTCGCTCCGCTCCGCCTGCGGCTCCGCTCCGCTATGCGAATGTATGCCTTAGTTTGTAACAGTTATCCCACACACATGCATATCTACGATGCGTTTCTCGAATACCTCAAACGGCTGCGTTGCGGCGGGCCTTATTGAAAGACGCATGTCACAAACGTACCTTATCTAGAAGGATTCGCTCACTTTGTTCGCTCATTTTTAACCTCGTCCATGCATTCGCTACGCTCATTTTGTACTCGCATTTACCTGCTTCGCTGTATCATTTAGTCTCCAACCCACGCCCATCCAACTACTACGTTTGATGTTAGTTTGCTGTTGGCAGTGGCCAACATCATCAGTGCAAACATGACCACTAAAGCAAAGATCTCATGCCTTCATACGCTCAAAGGTATCTTGTACTTCAAGACACTAGACGAGAAGGAGGGAGGTATCAAGGTCAGCCTACAACCCTGGAAAGGAAGCAAGGCGCAGCCTAAAACTCAAGTGCTCAACCGAGATCAAGCAGTTACTACCTACAAGAAGTATCTGCCAGAGCATAAGCAATGGTTAGCTTCGTTCTAGACCGCTCAGCCTCCGGCTTCGCTCAACCGCCTCACTTCGTTTATCGATGTGGGGCTTTTTTAGTGTCCAATATCATCCGTGCAAATGAATCCCACAATCCGTAACATCTTCCTTGTTGTTGGCGTCTCCATGATGGTCAATAACGTTATCGCCTCCGTTAGAGGTTTAGATGCGAGGGTCAGCCTACAATGCTCAAGTGCTGAGTACTTAAAGGCTTCGAACAATCCCAAAGACCTTGCGCTGCTTGAGTTCTGCGAGCAGGAAGGTTACTACACTGGGCGCTAACGCTCAGGGCCGCAGCTCACCCGTAAGGGTGGGCTTTTGTGGTGTCCAATATCATCCGTGCAAAATGCTATCTCAAACTCTCAGACTCCCTGGCATGAGGAAACTGGTCACCGTTACCCAGAAGGTATGCGATGGTCAGCCTATCGGTCAGCAAATCAAGGACAGCCTAAAGCGTACGATCAAGAACGGCGCTTCTGACCTTCAAGCTGCCGTAGCCCTTAAATGCGAGGAGATGATTGAAGCCGACAACAAGCGTAAGCAAGCTGCTGCTAAGCAAGCGAAAGCCGACGCTCAGAAACAGTTAGATCACTACGCTTCTATCGGCATGGTTAAGAAAGTATCTGTCAAAGCCTAACCCCATTGCCTCACTTCCCTTCTGGGAGTGGGGCTTTTGTGGTGTCCCACACCATCCGTGCAAAATGTATCCAGCTCCTAGAGAGTTCGAATTCCACCACGAGCTCAACGCATTCGGTATGAAGTTCACTATCGACGAATATGTTGTAATCCTCGAGGATGGTTACTACCAAAGAGATTGGGATCCCGAAATATCGGACGACCCTTCGGCGTCCTGCGGAGATCTCACACCTCTCACCATCGGTCCAGATCCCCGCTCCTCTTAGGAGTCGGGGCTTTTCTGGTGTCCTACATCAACTGTGCAAAATGGGAACTCGTCTTTATCCTCTAACTAAAGATACCCGTAAGGTCGAACAACTTATAGAAGTCTTACCTGGAACCACCAAATTCTTGGAGGTGAAGGACAACCTATATAAGGTATTCGAAGAGCAGAACAAAGGTAGAACCGAGGATCACAATGGCATGGAATATCCTGTCGATCTCCGTTACGAATGGCATTGTCTATTCCATAACTCAGATGTCGAAAGGCTTGACGAATTCCAAACCTTCGGTTGGGGTAAGTTCAATCTCAATTACTTAGATGAAGGAGACCGCATCTGTGGTGAAACCCACGACCCCGATATGATGGCTAATTTGCTGATATCTTCTAATTGGTGTGAAATGAGGCAGTTTTACATCAAACCTCTCCCTATAGAAGAGATTATCAAGTTATCCGAAGGTTTCTTCTGGACCTAACACCAACGCCCCTGCTCCGATTAGGAGTTAGGGGCTTTTTTAGTGTCCAATACCAGCTGTGCAAAATGAATCGCGAGACTGCAACTATCAGAATCGTCAACAAGAGGAAGGCTACAACCGAACATCCTCGGATTTTCTTAGGTCAGCCTAAGTATTGCTTACGTCATCCTTTTGACAACAGCCAGTTCGAAGGACCAGCTCACCTCACTAGTGACGGTCCTATAGAACAGGAATACCTTCGGTGGCTTCGTCGAGAGTGGAAGTGCTGTCCACAAGTGCGCTATGAACTAGAACGTCTAATGAGACTCTTTGACAAAGGAGTACTAGAGATTGCTTGGAGCTCTAGGGTTCACAAGCTTCAAGCCAAGATCCTTGCCTACGCCCTCACCCAAATGAGGGATAAGTACATCTTGGGTCGCATCAAGATAGCGTCATAAGACCAAACCCTGCTTCGTTCTTCGGAGTGGGGTTTTCTTGGTGTCAACTATCAACTGTGCAAAATGATTAGCAAATCTAAGAAGTTCACCGAGATCAATCCAGCTACTGGTAGAACTTGGTCTCGAGACGAACTATGGACAGAGATAGTGAGACTGCGAGCTGAAGTCGTAGACCTTGTCAATCAGGGTAATCGGTTAGCCGATGATCTTGATGCCTTAAGCCTCGAAACTCGTGACTTTACGTGGGCAGACTACAAACGAGACCTGTCTAACAAATTCCAAACCGTCATCTATGAGGTTAAGGAGTTGTTGAGAGGCCCTATTCGTTTCAGTAGGCGTCTTTATAAGATGTTTATTGAGCTTAATTAAGATCCCAATGCCTCACTCCGTTCTGCGGGGTGGGGCTTTTTTGGTGAGCACACTCACCTGTGCAAACTCTCGTCCAGTCTTCAGGCTGGTTATTTAACATGGCTCCTGCCGCAACTGCTACTCCTGCTACTAAAACTGCTGCTAAAGCTGCTACTAAAGTAGCTCCTACTCCTTCAAACGCTAAGTCTGATCAACCAGACGACAGCGTAAGAATTGTCGGACTACTCAAGAACACTAAGCACATCGAGAGTAGCAATCCTAACGCTAAATTCCAAGTTACAGGATTCTTAGGTGTTAGCACCAAGGAGAACTTCAACGACACTAAGATCAATGTTGATCTTCCTGCCGACAACTTCATCGCCAGTGACAACGGCCAGAAACTAGCTACTGAGATACTTGAAATACAAGCTAAATTCAAGTGGGTCAAGATTGCTATGACTGGCTTCTGGGTTACTGGTGACAAGACCGAGTTGAAAGGTAACTTCCACAAGTGCTACCGCAGACAACTTCGTGTTCAGAAGTATGAAGTTCTAAGAGAAGGTCCAGTACTTGAGACTAAATAGTCCTAAATTGCCCATCTAGTTTCTACTGGATGGGCTTTTTTTCTGTCCACTTATATATAGTTATGGCCTCAAATCACATGCATCCCGACGACTTCACTACTGTCGTCCTCAATTCTGCTAAGGCAGCTCTTGATAAAGGCGACATCGTTCTTCCTATGACTTTCAAGGAAGCCGAAGAAGTAGCTTCGATGATCGTCCAATATGGCAGTCCAGAGTTAGCTCCACTAGCTAAGACTCTGGCGGTCATCCTAATTGCCAAGGGAGAAGACGCATCTTCTAGCCTTATTCAATCACTACAGAGTCCAGGACTTAGTTTTCCTCCCGACTCTTTAGGTGCTCGCTTTACAGATGTCATCGAAGGCATTACCACTACTGACGAATA
>MDSV01065140.1_pt1 | contig 25719 bp, 21 predicted proteins | sample 810851 | NCBI WGS metagenome assembly MDSV01 (sample SAMN05326640, study PRJNA326480) | marine metagenome | isolation source: seawater | place: Atlantic Ocean: North East | collected 2012
TATGCTGCGGAGTAAGTGTCGCTGTACTCTTTATGCAACTTTTCAGCATCCGCATCATGGTACTTAATCAGCAAGGCATCGAGAAAATCATCATCCCAGGGTTTGATGCGTTCAATTAAGCGGACCTCAAGATTATCGGCATTGAACTTCACTTTTTGAATGTCTTTTACTCTGACAATAAAGTGCATTCGCACCAGCATCGATTCCGATAGAAGCGTCGTATATTCGATATCATCTGCACATAGTTCTTCGCACAGGAATTCCTGAATATCCTCTCTTAGTTTTGTGTTGAACTGGTCCCTGGGCACATACAGCAAGCATGAGAAAAACTTGCCGTAGGAATCCTTGCGGATGAACAGCCGGCTCGTTTGGCTCTGTTGTATTCGAGTAATTTCAAGGGCAGTGGTGAAGAGTTGATCCTTGCTAATCATGAACAGCTCATCACGCGGCAACACATTGATAACCTGCAGCAAGTCCTTGATGCTGTGTCCGTTTGGCGCAAACCCGGATTGATCTAATACCGCATTGACTTTCTTGCGCACCAGTGGGATCTCAAGCGCCGCTCGATAATAGACGGAGGACGTATACAGCCCGACGAAGCGGTGTTCTTTGACGACGTTCCCCTTGCTATCGAATTCTTTTAAAAGCACGTAGTCATAGTGCGCCGGCCTATGCACTTTAGAAAGATTGGTAGATTTTGCGAAGTTACAGATCTGTTTCTTAAGAATTAGATTGGCAGTCCCGGATGGAAGCGTTTTTAGGTTCACCCTGGTCTTGAGATCTCGCTTCAAACGCGAGACTCCCATGAGTGAGTCTTTCTGTAACTCCATCACCACCCCTTGCTTGAGGTGCTTGATGCGGTACTCCTCGTAACCCAGGAAAGTAAAATGGTTGTCCATTAACCAGGCAATGAAATCGCAGGAATCCTTGAGCTCGTCTTTTGATACTGGGGCAAGTTTGGGGTTAGCCAGCAATGACTCTCTGATATCACGGGCCCGATTACTCATGGGGACGAAATCCTTGACCGCAACCGCCACGTGTTTAAGTGTATCCCTGAGCGCCTTCACGACTGCCCTGGCCTGGGACTCACTAATGTGCGCGCAGTTGATACAGGACAGAGCTTCTGACTGATAGCCCTCGTGCCTGGTAACGGCGATGTTTTTAAGGTGCCCTTTGGACTTGCGATTCCCGGAAACCCGTTCGACATGAAACACAGCGTTATTGATACTGCGTATGATCACACCAGCGCGATTTAGCGACTGACGGACAGAATCTACCAGAAACGGCATGTCATCCAGCAGCATATAGACACTGGTTCCAGTCTGGCGTTTGGCATCTTTATCCAGCTTTCGATACACGAATTCAATCTTCGGCGAGGTTGAGCTGCGCTGCTGCATAAACCGCCAGGCATCTGCCATAGAGACAAACAGCTCATCCTCGGTGTATTTCGCCAGTTCAGTGTTCGCTGTGGAGGCAAAGTATTGCTTAGCGAAAAGCTTCAGGGTCTCGGCCTCTTTCTTGCCGTAGGCCTGATTGATTCGCTTCAGCAGCGGCAACAGCAAAACATTATCTGGCGAGGGGTGGGTGCACATAAAAAATATCCAGATTAACTCTTCACGTTACAGGGGACTTTACCTGCTGTTAATGACGGTGTTTGATGACGAATGTTTGGCGCCAAATGCACATCTTTTGTCTGCGCAACTCCCCATTTCTTGAGGTCTGTAGCGAGCCACACTCCGATACAATGTTCGCCTAGACATGTGTTTCAAAACGTTTACAATCCGAAGCTTCGCCTACAGCGCTCCAACCACGCGGGAACTCCAAATATGAGCCAACACGCAATAATTACTGATCTTAAAAACTGGCTATCAAAACAAATTATAGGACAAGAGCGCTTACTTGATCGTCTACTTATTGCACTATTGGCGGATGGGCATTTACTGGTTGAGGGTGCTCCGGGACTGGCAAAGACCAAAGCCATCAAGGATTTGTCCCGCGCCATCGAAGGTGATTTTCACCGCATACAGTTTACCCCTGACTTACTGCCCAGCGATATCACTGGTACCGAAGTCTTTCGTCCTGAAGACGGCTCGTTCCGATTCCAACAGGGCCCGATATTCCACAACCTGGTGCTGGCGGACGAAATCAACCGCGCGCCGGCGAAAGTGCAGTCAGCCCTGCTGGAAGCCATGGCAGAGCGCCAGGTCTCGGTTGGCCGCGAGTCTTTCACTCTGCCGGACCTTTTCCTGGTAATGGCCACCCAGAATCCCATCGAGCAGGAGGGCACCTATCCGCTGCCAGAGGCGCAGCTTGACCGTTTCCTCATGCACGTAACTATCGATTATCCTGCTGCTGAGGCGGAGCGTGATATTCTCAATCTGGTGCGAGATGAAGCCGCCAATAAGGCTGGTGAGGCACCGAATCAGATCGCCCAAAGCGACCTGTTTCAAGCCCGTCAGGAAATTCTCGCCATGCATATGGCGCCGGAAGTTGAGGAATATATCATTCAGCTAATCATGGCGACCCGTAAGCCGGAACTCTATGGCGACGACCTTGCCTCCTGGCTGGAATACGGTGCCAGCCCTCGCGGCACGATCTCGCTCGATCGCTGCGCGCGAGCACACTCCTGGATTCAGGGACGTGATTTTGTCAGCCCCGATGACGTGCAGGAAATTCTTTTCGACGTTCTGCGCCACCGAATTCTGTTGAGCTTCGAAGCCGAAGCCAGTGGTGTGACCCCGGACCGGGTGCTGGAGACTATTCGCGAGCGCGTCCCATCAGCCTGATTCAAAGCGGTCAGTCACCATGTCTCGATTAGCAATCGACCCCCAACACGCCCGCTACCAGAGCAAAGGGGCGGTAATCACGCTCCAACAGCTGCTAATCCAGCGTCATGCGGCGCGCACGCTTGAATATCTTATGCATTCCCGCTCAATTGCTGGGATATCCGGCCTCCATCTGTCCAAGATGCGCGGCCGCGGCATCGATTTCGAAGAGTTCAGACCCTACCAGGCTGGTGATGATATCCGCCTCATAGACTGGCGTGTCACTGCGCGCACGGGTCGTCCATTTACCAAAGTCTTCCGAGAAGAGCGTGAAAGACCCGTCATAATAGCGGTAGATCAGACCCAAAACATGTATTTTGGCAGTCAGGTCGCCTTCAAATCCGTGGTTGCAGCCCAGGCAGCAGCAGTATTCTGCTGGCTCGCTATCGACAACGGCGATCGTGTGGGTGGCCTGGTCTATTCCGACAATAGCTCTGCCCTCGTTCGACCGAAACGCTCACGCCGCTCTGCCCTGCATCTACTTAACCAGGTCTTTCTTTATAACCAGCGGCTGCGAGAGACCAAGGATCCGGAACAACAGCAGGTCATAGACCCTGATTTCAAGCCTGGCTTGGCCTCTGCACTTGGCCAGATTCGCCGCATCACTAAACCGGGCAGCACGCTCTACGTGATTTCCGACTTTATGACCCTGGATGCAAAGGCGCTGCGATACTTGAACCAGCTGGCGCGTCACAATAATGTCGTCTGTTGCCTGGTTTATGATGCACTCGAGGAAACCCTGCCGGTGCCGGGTATTTACAGCATTACCGACGGGAGCCGAAAAGGGGCTATCAATACTCACAATAGTAAGGCTAGAGCGCGCTACCGTGAGCAATTCAAAGAGCGCATGCAGTATCTTGAGGGCGAACTGGATAAGCTCCAGATCCGACTAGTCAAGATGCGCACCAATCAACTGGTGGTTGAACAGATTCGAGAATGGATAGCGAAGACTTATTAAGCCAATTGGCAGATATTCATCTACCTGCGGAGGTGAGCTACTGGCCACCAGCTCCGGGTTGGTGGGTGTTGGCCATTTTGCTGCTGATCGGCCTGGTTTATCTCGCCTATAAGCTACGCATCCAGGCTCAGCACAGAAAGATCTGCCAGTACGCGCTGGCCGAGCTTGATCGCTGTATGGCAGAGTACGCAACGGCGGATAGCTCGGGCCCTGACGCGAATCTTCTGCGCTACGTCAATGCAGTTAATTCTGTCTTGCGACGGGTGGCCCTGGTGCACTTCCCCAATACTGATGTGGCTGGCCTGGGCGGCCAGGCCTGGGTTGATTTTATTCGACAAAAAGGTGACTCTTCCCTGCTCAATGAGCAGATCGCAGCGGTCCTCAGCCGCGGCCGATTCCAGACCCGCGTCGAAGTCGACAGTCAGGCGCTGTATGAGCTGGGCCAATCCTGGGTTAACAGTCTGTATCAGCATAATCACAGAACGACTCATGAGGCCGTACCGCTGGAGGGTTCTACCAAGTAATGCTTGAATTTACCTGGCCCTGGGTCTTCCTGGCACTTCCCTTGCCACTTTTTATCTACCGTCTGATGGCGCGCGCACCGCGGCAGGATGCTGCCCTGTACGTACCATTCTTCAGTGTTCTGAGCCGTCTGCAGTCAGACAACGAAAACCTTCGTAGTGGTCGCCTGTTAAACCTGATCTGCTGCACGCTTATCTGGCTGCTGATGATTCTGGCTGCGAGCCGCCCGCAATGGCTAGGCGATCCGGTGCAACTCCCTTCTACCGGTCGCGATCTGATGCTGTCCGTGGATATTTCAGGCTCCATGGAAGCCCAGGACATGGTGGTTGGTAATCGGCAGGCATCTCGCATCGATGTGGTAAAAGCCGTTGTGGGCGACTTTGTCGAGCGGCGTGAAGGCGATCGCCTTGGCCTGATCCTGTTTGCTGCCCATGCTTATATCCAGGCACCTCTGACTTTCGACCGCGCTACCGTAGGCACGCTATTGGAAGAGGCAGAGATAGGCATTATTGAAGAATCTGCCACTGCGATAGGTGATGCTATCGGTCTCGGGGTCTTGCATCTGCGCAATCGTCCCGAGAACAGTCGCGTGCTGGTTTTGCTTACGGATGGCGTAAATAACGCCGGCGCCGTCTCACCAGAGCAGGCAGGGCAGCTGGCGCAGCAGGAAAACATCAAAATCTACACCATTGGCATTGGTGCCGACCAGGTTGTACAACGCACCTTCTTCGGAGCCCGGGCTATCAATCCATCGGCTGAACTGGACGAAGCAGTGCTGACTCAAATCGCAGAATCTACTGGTGGGCGTTATTTTCGCGCCCGCGATGTTAACGACCTGGTGGAGATTTATGAGGAACTGGATCGCCTTGAAACGATTGAGCAGGATGAGCAGACCTACCGCCCTACCCGCGTTTTATTTTACTGGCCGCTGGGGGCGGCATTGTTAATCAGTTTTATCCTGGCCTTGTTCTCAATACCCTGGTTATCTATGGCAGGAAAAGCCCGCATAGAGCCTGATGAAGCCGACGAATTGGCTGATTCGGAGGTTAGTCGCGCCTGATGGAAATCCTCATCCCCACCGCTTTACTGGAAAACTTTCATTTTCTGCGGCCAATCTGGTTGTTCGCGCTGATCCCCGCCCTGATCTTTGTGATTGCCCTGTGGCGAGTAAACACCGTGGTGACCGCCTGGGACAAAGCAATCGACAAGAGCTTGCTGCCTTTCCTGCTGGATCGCAGCAAGAATGCATCACAACGCACCCCGCTACTGCTGCTGCTAACTGCCTGGACTTTGAGCGTAGTTGCTATGGCCGGTCCAGTCTGGGAACAGCTGCCCCAGCCCGTTCAAAAGCGGGAAGACGCCATGGTAATCGTGCTGGACTTGTCCCTGTCCATGTTCGCGCCAGACCACCAGCCAACTCGCGTTGATCTGGCCAAGCGCAAGCTGCGAGATATCCTGGCCCTGCGCGAAGAGGGACAGACGGCACTGGTTGTGTATGCCGGCGACGCTCATACCGTGACGCCGCTGACAGATGACGTGGTGACCATAGAATCACTGGTCCCCTCCCTCAGTCCCAACATCATGCCTCTGTTTGGCTCCAATCCAGTGGCAGCAATCGATATTGCTATTGGTCTGTTGGACGATGTTGAAGCCACCAGAGGCCGCATATTGTTAATGACAGACGGTATTAACGGCTTTTCTGAAGAACAATTGCTCGCGAACACCATTCAGGAAACAGATTACGAACTCCTGATTATGGGAATCGGCACCGAAGAAGGGGCTCCAATCCGCACCAGCGACGGCAGTTTCCTCACCGATGAAACTGGCGCCATCGTCACCCCTACCCTGAATCGACCTGTCCTCCAGTCACTGGCTAATCGCACCGGGGGACGCTACCACGACATTCAGCTAGCCGATTCCGACCTGGCCTTCCTCCTCTCAAATTTTGACCTGCTGGACAATGAAGAACTCACAGAAGTCGAAGAAGAATTCGATGTCTGGTATGAATTTGGGCCATTGCTGCTGCTGCTGGTATTGCCCCTCGCCGCCATGACGTTCCGTCGCGGATGGCTGTTCTCTCTGGTGCTGATCACCACCTCCGGGGTGTTTGTTCCCACTGAACAGGCTCATGCCCTGGACTGGCGGGATCTCTGGAAGACCAAGGACCAGCAGGCCGCCGAGGCTTTCGCTAATGAAGATCATGAGGTTGCAGCGGCCTTGTTCGAGGAGCCAGGCTGGTCAGGTGCAGCCAACTATCGCGCTGAAAACTATGAATCAGCGGTAGCCGCCTTCAGTGCGATCAATACACCGGATGGCCACTATAATCGGGGTAACGCACTGGCTCTCGCAGGTAACTACCCCGAAGCTATTGCGGCCTACGATTCGGCCCTTGGGCTGGATCCCGAGCATGAGGATGCGATTCACAATAAAGAAATAATTGAGCAACTGCTGGAACAGCAGGAGTCTGAGGAAGGCGAGCAGCAGGAAGGCGATAGCCAGGAGAATCAATCGGAGCAGGACTCACAAAACCAATCTGAACAGGAAGAAAACAGCGAGCAACAAGACCAGCAAAGCCAGGAAGGCAATGAGGAGCAGCAGGAACAGCAACAACAGAACCAGTCACCTGAAGAACAGGAAGGGTCTGAGTCCAACAGCGAGCAGAACACCCCATCGGAATCAACCAACGAAGAGTTCGAGGAACAGCAATCTCTGGAACAGTGGCTGCGCCGCATCGAAGATGACCCTGGTGAATTATTGCGACGCAAGTTTCGCTATCAGTATCGCCAACGTCAGTTGAACGGCACAGCGAACAGCGGCAGTGGAGGTCAGATATGGTAAAGCGATTCTTGATACGCCTGTTGGCAATCGCTTCTGTGTTGAGTATCAGCCCAACCGCAATGGCACAGGAAATAGAAGTCTCAGTTGATCGTTCTGAACTAGCGCGCGGAGAAACCCTCACCTATACGATCCGAGTATTTGATCAGCGTCAGGGCATGCAGCTAGACCTGACACCACTTACAGAAAATTTTGATGTGCTGGGAACGCGCACATCCAGCCAGATACGCTCCATCAACGGCACCGTCGAGTCCTGGACTGACTATATTGTGACTTTGTTTCCGCTCACAGAGGGCGACCTGGAAATCCCCTCCCTGGAAATCAATAACGCAACAACCGAGCCCATTACTGTAAGCGTGGTTAATCAGGGGCCGCGCTCCAATCAGTCCTCAGAAGAGCTGTTCTTGGAAATAGAGGTCAATAAGGAGAGCGTGTACGTACAGGAACAACTCTTGTTTACCGTACGCCTCTACTACACCATCAACGGTATTCGTAACCCTCAATTTACCGAGTTGGAAATGGCAGATACCGTAATCCAGCTTATAGGCTCCCCCAACCAATATGAAAAGCTAATCGATGGGGTACGATACGGCGTTTATGAAAAGCGCTACGTCATCTTTCCACAACGCAGTGGGCCACTGGAAATACCAGACATCCTGTTCCGAGGTGAGGTCACTGACGGGTCCAGCAATTTCGTATTCAGAAACCTGAACACTCGCAGGGTAACCGCTTTTATCGATGGGATTACAATTGACGTATTGGAGCGACCAGCCAGCGCAGCTAGCAGTGGATTCTGGCTGCCCGTTAGCAGTCTGACTCTCGAAGAAACATGGAGCGATGAGCTCGCGGATGTTCAGATAGGCGATTCCCTGATTCGTACAATAACCATGGTCGCTGAGGGCCTTGATGGCGCCGTACTCCCGCCATTCGGTGGCACTGAACTGATTGGCGCAAATATTTATCCTGACCCCTCAGAGATCGATCGCACCTTCGTAGATGGGGCTATCGTGGGAACCAGAGTCGAGACTATGACTATCGTACCGACGGAGTCTGGTGCTCTGGAGATTCCTGAAATTTCCATACCTTGGTGGAACGTGGATACCGGCGAATTAGAAGCCACCGTGATTCCCGCCACATTCATCGATATCGCGTCTGTAGAAGGAGCAGCCCCCGCCGAACAGGCGGTCGCGAGTACAGGAAACCTGGAAGAATTACTGGAAATGCCACCTGTGGTTGATCAAGACATGATCGATGCACAGGCGGAAGCAGAGTTTATCGAGGTAGATGCTGACTGGCTTAACTATGTCATTGTTGGCGCCTTCCTGATCGTACTAGCCAGCATCTACCGGCTGGTGGTTATGCCAAACCATGCTGAGATTGCAGCGTTCGTTCGCGCTCAAAAGCAACGAATTGATGATCACTACGCACCGGCTAACAATGAAAACGTAGCTTATAAACAGTTACGCGATGCCCTTGGCAAAAGCGCTCCAAACCAACGGGACCTCAATGAAATCCGCCAGCGCTGGATTGTGTGGTGCGATCATTTTATTGCTGAACGCAGGGTAACCAGTATGGAAGATATTCTGCAGCAACATGAAGCACCACAGTTACATGAGTTTGCCGCTGCACTGCAAGCTGATTTGTTTAACAACAACTCACCCACTCAGTCTAAAGGCTTCGATACTCAAGCTTTAACACAGTGTCTCGCTGGACTGCGAGCAGAGCGGGTCAAGCAGACAAAGCAGCAGGCCCGGGAAGACCGGTACGCATTACCACCTCTCTACAAAGCCTGAACCCCTAATGTTTCTCACCTCCTGTTCCGGGGTGTGACATCTCAATACAAGTTTAGCGTGAAAGACTCAAAACTCGTTTATTCAACATCCGGAGATAACAACTGCACGACATGCGGCAAGCCTCTGCATAAGTGTCGTTGTGAAAAAAAGCATCAGCCTGCAACGAAATCAGGCTCGAATGATGCATTGATCCAGCTGCAGCGCAAAGGACGGGGTGGCAAAGAAGTCACTGTGGTGACTGGTCTGACACTTAATGGCATGGAGATGCTGGCACTATTGCAGGAACTGAAGTCCGCTTTGGGTTGTGGTGGCACGCTTAAGCAGCAACAGCTGGAGCTGCAGGGGAACCGAATTGATGCAATCAAGAGTACGCTCAACTCTAGGGGAATCATTGCCAAGGTGTCTGGCGCCTGAGCTATTCGCGCACTTACAAATCGTTTCGTCTCAACACAGCACGAAGTTCTCTTAGCAGGGCCCGCATAGTCTTGAAACTGGCTTTTTCAGACTGCGCGGTATTCTGATCAAAAATTGAAATACCCAAGATGTCGGCGGGCAATAGATCGCTGGTAAATTGGATGCGATTGCATTTCAGGCCCAGCGCCCTGACCAGCGCGTAAGACAGTGTCGTTTTCCCCATGCCAGGCAAATCTTTGATTAACAGGTGCCCATCAGAGAAAAGGCAACAGAGGGAAAGCTTGATCTGGTGTTCTCTGCCCAGCAGGGCCTTGCTGATTTCGAAAAGCGTACGCACAACCTATTGAGAATAGTAATTTTTAACAATCGGTGCTGCCGCAGCTGATTTTTCACTCAGATTAATAGAGAGCATGGATATAAATTAGTTGGACAACTCAGCCGTCGCTCTGTAGATCAGCCACCAAATTTTGTTGCCGAGCCATGCTTTTTTTCTTTCTTGCCGCCTTGGCCGCATCACTCCGAATCGTTTCCAGACGCTTGAGGTAGACCTCATCCACATCGCCGGTAATGTACTTACCATCGAATACTGAGCACTCATAGCGACTGATTTCCGGATTGCCCTCGGCGGCCGCCGCGATCAAATCCTCCAGGTTCTGATAAATTAACCAGTCTGCCCCTATCAACTCTTCCACTTCGTCATCGGTCTTGCCTGCTGCGATTAGCTCTGTTGCTGCAGGCATGTCAATCCCATAGACATTGGGGTAGCGGATAGCAGGTGCTGCCGAGGCAAAGTAGACTTTCTTGGCACCAGCATCTCTCGCCATCTGAATTATTTGTTTGCAGGTAGTTCCGCGAACAATGGAATCATCAACTAATAAAACATTTTTGCCCTTGAATTCCAGCTCAATCGCATTGAGCTTTTGTCGAACCGACTTTCGACGTTGGCTTTGCCCCGGCATTATAAAGGTCCTGCCAATGTAGCGATTCTTCACAAAACCTTCGCGATACTTTATGCCGAGATGATTTGCCAGTTCAAGGGCTGAGGTCCGGCTAGTATCGGGAATGGGTATCACCACATCGATATCATTATCAGGCCGTAATCGCTTGACCTTGTCAGCGAGGCGCTGCCCCATGCGCAGCCGTGCCTTATAAACGGAGATGCTATCCATCAGGGAATCAGGGCGCGCGAAATAAACATGTTCAAAAATACATGGCGTATGCTCGCCCGCATCGGTACAAACCTTAGTGTGCAATTTGCCTTGCACATCGATGTAAACCGCTTCCCCAGGCGCCACATCGCTTTCTATTGTAAAACCTTGCGAGTCAAGCGCCACACTTTCAGAAGCAATCATGTACTCTTTTCGGCCATTGGTAGTTCTGCTGCCGTAAACCAAGGGCCGAATACCGTGTCGATCACGAAACCCGAGGATGCCGTAGCCGGTAATCATGACTACTGCAACGTAACCTCCGCGACAACGCTTGTGAACGCCAGACACGGCGGCGAAGATATCCTCAGGCGCTGGCTCAATATTTCCCTTCTGCTGTAACTCATGCGCAAAGACATTCAACAAAACCTCTGAGTCTGAATCAGTATTCATGTGCCGAAGATCGGTCTTGTAAAGCTCCCTGCTAAGTTCTGCCACATTGGTAAGGTTGCCGTTGTGTGCTAACGAGAGGCCATAAGGAGAATTTACATAGAATGGTTGCGCTAACGCAGGGCTGAAGCTTCCAGCGGTTGGATAACGCACATGACCTATGCCCATTTGTCCAGTCAGGCGGCGCATATGCCGTGTCCGAAACACATCCTGTACCAGGCCATTGTCCTTACGCAGGTTGAGTTTGCCATTATCACTGGTCATTATGCCTGCCGCATCCTGACCCCGGTGTTGCAGTACTGTCAGGGTGTCATAGATACACACACCCACGTCATTACTGGTTACAACGCCAACTAATCCGCACATAGACTGAAGCCTCGCTTCGTTCCGATTACATTATTGTACTGGAGTGACACTGTTCATATCGCGAATAAAAATCTGTGACTCTTCAATCATCACCATGCCATAAGGGATAAGAGTAGACTTTTGCCACCATTCAGTTTCCGACACAAACACGTTCAAAATAAACAAAATAACCAGCACGATGACTGTTCCTCGTGCCAAGCCAAAAACCGCGCCCAGCAGCCGATCAAGAAATTTGAGTTCGGTGATGGTCAGCAATTTAGCCATGAAGTGATTGATCAGGGTTCCTATCATAATTACGATAACAAATAGCAATGCGAAAGCCGTCACATAGCGAATAGATTCACTTTCAATCGTATTCACGAACAGTCCAGCGAAGGGCTCACTGTAAACCCGAGCTGCTAATAAAGCTGCGATCCAACTCAGCAATGAAAGCACTTCCTTGACGAAACCACGCCAAAGGCCAAAGGCAACGGAGATCGCGATAACAATAAGTATGGCAGTATCTAATTGATTCAGAGCGCCCATTGTTTGACTGTTTTATTGCTCCACTTCATACGGCACCACAATGCCGGCCAACTGAAATTCGTCTTGCAGGATTTGCTGATAGCCATTTGATATTTGTCGATCCAACCACGGCCCTACGAACACGCCTGTTAAATCTCCCTGCTCTGCTGGAATTATTCTGCTATAGGCCCGGTAACCAGCCACCTGCAGACGCTCAAGTAGAGCGATAGCGTTGTCTGCGTTGGAAAAAGATCCGAGACGAACGGACCAGCCCTGGGGTAAACCATTCTCGTCTAACACTGATCCGGGCCGAGTAGAATCTGGAGCAGATTCCGTGATCTCGGCTACGCTGTTAAGCGCAAATTCGACCGGATCCGCTGCTATTGCGGCCACTGGCTCATTGTCTAAAGCACTGGCGCCGGCCTCTTCTGGCGCTCTCGTCTCGACCGCTAGCGCCGAATCTTGCTCGGGTAAAAGAGCAGGTTCTGTCTCATGGGGCTTGTCGTTATCGGCTAGAATTACGGGTCTTGACTGTATCGGTTCAGGCAGAACTGTAACGTTGGGAGTCGCTGGGATGCGGCTGGAAATAGCAGGTTGATAGCTGCCCTCGCCATCAAAAATTGTCGGCAAGAAAATCAGGGCCAGTGCCAATAGCACGACGGTGCCCACAATGCGTTGTTTAGTACTCTGCTGCAATTCCGCTGACCCTCAGTGCGCGGGCGCATGGCGCCTGGCTCCGATAGTTAAATTGTCTCCATTCCAGCAGTCGTCACGCGTGAGGCCACCTGCTTCGGTTTTTCCCTTCAAAGTTTCATCGAATTAGTGTCCACACTGTGCTTTCGGACTGCAGCAACCGTGAAGAATGAGCCAGCTATAATCACCAGATCTTCTTCGTCAGCTTCCACACAAGCTGATCGGTATGCTTTCTGAACACTTTCGAAGCGGGTCATGGCTTTGACCGAGGTGAGTCGCTGGAGACGATTTTCAAGTTCGACCGCCGACATGCAACGGGGCTCTTCAACCTGCGTAATATACCAGAAGTCGATGGTGGATTCTAAGGCGTCGAGCATTGAATCGACATCTTTGTCGCCCATAATGGCCAATACAATCCGGATTTTTCCCAACACTCGCCCTGAATCACGCAGTTCAGCCACTCGGCTGGCCAGAGCAACCATTGCGTGCGGGTTATGAGCCACATCCAATAGCACCCGACACCCGCTATCGGAATCCCTGCGCAGTTCCTGCCTGCCAGGAATAGCGGCTATACTGAGCGCATCCGTGCGCGATTTCCAATCCACATCTAAGCCGCTGATCACCAATGCCTGGGCCGCTGCAGCAACATTATCGGCAAGCAGCCCTGGAAACGGAGGTAAAGAAAATGCGAGATCTGCGCCATCCCTGGTCTTGCCGTGCCAACAAGGAGAACTGTCGTCCTGCTGCTGTATGAAAAATTGCCTGCCAACGTAAAGCGACCTGCAATTAAGTTGTGCAGCCAGGTTATGCAGCGCTGCTGGCGGGTCGGAGTCGGCACACACGAACCAGCCACCAGCTCTGAGAATGCCCGCTTTCTCAAGGCTGATAGTATCGCGGTCATGGCCAAGCCATTCCTGATGATCAAGGCCAATAGTCGCGATGACGCTGACATCGGGATCTATAATGTTTACCGCATCAAGTCGGCCCCCCAGCCCAACCTCAAGCAGCGCAACCTCGACCTCCTGCTGCTGAAATATTAACAGTGCTGCCAGGGTAGCAAATTCGAAGTAACTCAAAGTCACGTCACCACGAACCGCCTCAACTTGAGCAAAGGCGTCACAAATTACTGGGTCGCTGGCTTGCTTGCCCTGCACACGTATACGTTCATTGAAACTGTCGATGTGGGGAGAGGTATAGCAACCCGTGGCAATTCCAAATTGACACAGGCACTGCTCCATGACACCGACGATCGTGCCTTTGCCATTCGTTCCTGCCACTGTGATGACTAAAGGTGCTTTCTTGATACCCAATCGCGAAGCTACGCGTCGGCTGCGTTCGAGACCTAATTCGATCTCCCGCGGGTGTACCCGCCCAATAAATCTGAGCCACTGCATTAAATTCATCAGGAATTGCCTGTCAGGCAGGGTCGGCGGGCGACGCTGGTTCAGTGGGATTAGTCGACTCATCCAATTAAGCGGCGCTATCAGGTACAGCGGTGCGGTTGCGGAAGTGCATGAGTTTCCCGAGGATTGAGGCGATGCGGTCGCGCATATCACGGCGGTGCACAATCATATCTATCGCGCCATGTTCCAACAGAAATTCGCTGCGTTGAAACCCTTCCGGAAGCTTTACGCGCACCGTCTGGCGGATCACATCAGGCCCGGTAAAACCAACCAGGGCGTTTGGCTCGGCAATGTTAATGTCGCCGAGCATGGCTAGACTAGCAGAAACACCGCCATAAACAGGATCGACAAGTACGGAAATGTAGGGCAGCCCCTGTTCGCGCATTTTCTCCAGCGCCGCAGAAGTTTTTGCCATTTGCATCAAGGACACCAGCGCCTCCTGCATGCGGGCACCGCCGCTGGTTGAGAAGCAAATCAGTGGTAAGCCCTTCTGCAGGCAGGTATTAACTGCCTGGACAAATTTTTCACCGACCACTGCCCCCATTGAGCCGCCGATAAAACCAAATTCGAAGGCTGCAACCACGGCGGGCACATCATTTACACTGCCTTTAATAACAATCAGGGCATCCCTCTCGCCGGTCCCTTTTTGCGCAGTAGAGAGCCGGTCTTTATAGCGCTTAAGATCTTTGAACTTGAGCAGGTCAACCGGCTCTAGCTCAGCGCTAAGCTCCTCTTGGCCATCAGAATCAAGGAAGAGCTCAAGACGACGACGTGCAGTAATGCGCAGGTGATGTTCGCACTTTGGGCAAACCTCATGATTTTTCGACAGGGATTTTTGGTAAAGCATGGCATCACAGCGCGGACATTTCTTCCACACCCCTTCCGGTACAGTCGATTTCTTGCTCTCTCCACCTGCGGTGGAGATCGAAGGCAATATTTTGTCGATCCAGCTCAATTCGTATTCCTTAAAAAATCACCCGATTACTTTTAGCTAGCCGCCTTGTCTTCCTGGAGACCATCCAGCGCCGCCCTTGCAGCGCCGATCACCTCACAGCTGCGCACCAGGTCCGGTTCGTTAACCTTTCCTGGCGACATGTCGGCTATGCGCTCGACCAGGGCACTACCGATGATTATGCCGTCTGAAAGGCCACCCATGGCAGCCGCACTGTCTGCATCTTTTATTCCAAAGCCGATCACAATGGGTAGGTCGGTAAGCTGGCGTAATTCATTAATGCTGCTAGCGACTGATTCATGGTCCGTTAGCGCTGCGCCTGTCACCCCCTTGAGGGAAACATAGTAGAGATAACCCGAACAGACCTCGGTAATGGCTTTAGCCCGAATTGCACTGGTAGTTGGCGCTACCAGATATATCGTGTCGAGATTCGCCTCGTGGAGCGTTTGGCGCAGTTCAGCAGACTCTGCCGGCGGCATGTCCACTACCAGTACACCATCAATGCCAGCCTCGGTAGCCGCCGCCACAAACTGCCCATACCCCATGATTTCAATTGGATTGAGATATCCCATCAGGACAATGCCCGTTTGACTATCCTGCTCGCGGAACTGGCTGACTAATTTTAGGGTGTCCGCCAGACTGGTGCCGCCCTCCAGCGCGCGCTCCACGCTCCGCTGAATAACTGGGCCATCAGAGGCCGGGTCGCTAAATGGGATGCCGATTTCAATGATATCCGCACCTTGCTTTACCAGCTCATGCATGATGCCCAGGCTGTGGGCTAGATCCGGATCTCCCGCGACCAGGTAAGGAATGAGTAGTTTGCGGCCTTGCGCGGCGGCAGCCTCCGAGATTGATTTGATCCGACTCATTTTTGCTCAACCCAGACTAAAGCTTGATGCCTTCAATACGAGCCACGGTTTCGATATCTTTATCACCGCGGCCCGACAGGTTAATAACAATATTCTTATCTGGGCTCATACTGGCGGAGAGATCCATGGCATAGGCTATCGCGTGACTGGTCTCCAGAGCAGGAATAATACCTTCCAATCGAGTTAACTTGTGAAAGGCCTGCATGGCCTCTTGATCAGTGGCAGCGACATAATTGACCCGGTGTAGATCTTTTAGCCAGGCATGCTCCGGGCCCACGCCCGGATAGTCCAGACCTGCGGAAACCGAGTGAGTTTCTTGAATCTGGCCGCCCTCGTCCGTCATGAGATAGGTACGATTCCCATGCAGCACACCTGGTTTGCCTGCACTTAATGGTGCGGCATGCGCACCTGTCTCAAGGCCCTTGCCGCCGGCCTCTACCCCAAACATCGCAACCTGTTTATCCTCAAGAAAAGGATGAAACAAGCCAATAGCATTGCTGCCGCCGCCTACACAGGCCACCAGCGCATCAGGTAATCTGCCAAACATTTCCAGTGATTGGGCCTTGGTTTCACGCCCAATAATGCACTGAAAATCCCGCACCAGCTGCGGATAAGGATGGGGACCTGCCACGGTGCCGATGATATAGTAGGTGTCATCCACGTTGGTCGCCCAGTCACGCAGCGCCTCATTCATAGCATCCTTCAAGGTTCGGGAACCAGACTCGACTGCCACCACATTGGCACCAAGCAACTTCATGCGATAGACATTGGGAGCCTGTCGCACCACGTCTTCTGCACCCATGTAGACATGGCATTCAAGCCCCAGTCGCGCCGCAACTGTTGCGCTTGCGACACCATGTTGTCCGGCACCTGTTTCGGCGATTATGCGGGTTTTTCCCATGTGTTTGGCCAATAGCGCCTGACCAATTGTATTGTTCACCTTATGGGCACCGGTGTGATTAAGATCCTCGCGCTTCAAATAAATTTTTGCGCCCCCACTCGCTTTAGTCAGCCTTGCCGCAAAATAGAGTGGCGAAGGTCTGCCCACATAATGTTTGAGTTCAGAATCGTACTCTGCCCAAAAAGCATCATCGTTTGATAATTCCTGGTAAACCTGCGCGAGCTCTTCCACTGCAGCAATAAGGGTTTCGCCGACAAATATCCCGCCATAGGGTCCAAAATGACCGTTGACGTCGGGGCCATCAAATCCTGTCGTGCCAGTCTCAACTCCAGACCTGTTCTCAGACACTTCTTACTCCTTGTATAAAAGACTTCAATTTTTTAATGCTCTTGATGCGATGGCTTTGTTCCACGCCAGAGCTCACATCAACACCTGCGGGTCGCACAGATTCTAGCGCGGCAACCACGTTTTTTTCATCGAGACCGCCAGCCAGCACGATAGGAGTAGCGCTGACCTCAACAAGCTCAGCGGCTATGTCCCAATCGAAAGTCTGCCCTGTCCCACCCGGCGCATGCTCAACATATTTATCCAGCAGAATTTTCTGTGCCGCTGGGTGCGCTGCGATTTCTTCTAAAGCCTGAATAGCGTTCCTGACACGTATGGCCTTCATATAGGGGAGGCCAAAACTTTCGCAAAAATCCTGATCTTCATTACCGTGGAACTGCAGAAGATCGATGCACTCTGATGCCAACACGCGATTCACCAGATCCTCTTCCGGGTCTACAAATAAGGCAACACGTTGGGTTTCAGGGCCAATTCCGTCAAAAATATCGGACAGTTGATCGGGTGAAATCGCCCTTGAGCTAGGTGGGTAAATAACCACACCCAAAGCATTCGCTCCAAGCGCCGCAGCATTCTGGGCATCATTAGACCGGGTAAGACCGCAGATTTTTATCCAGACTTCAGGCAAGGTTGGCTTGGGTGATCACGAAAGCTCTCAGTCTAGCAAATTCAACCTTTTTCGCCTATTGATATGCGCTGATAATCAACGGGAACTTGGGACCGCTGTTTATCTGATAGGCATCCGGATATTTCACCGCGACTAAGTAAAGTCCGTCGGGCGGAGCCGTCGCACCCGCTTTAGAACGGTCCCTGCCGAGCAGCAACTCTGCTATCCAGCGTTCGCTCTCTATACCTGCACCAACATCCAGCAGCGACCCTATAATGTTCCGAACCATATGTTGGAGAAAAGCATTTGCACAGATATCTAGGACTATAAGCCCATTGCAGGCCGTTACCGCAACTGAACTGACATTTCTATGAGGATTATTTGATTGGCAACCTGCGGCTCTGAAAGCAGAAAAATCCTGCTCTCCAAGTAATGCCTGCGCAGACCGGTGCATCGCAGAAACATCAAGTTCTCTTCTTACATGAGTGACCTTGCCGGAAAAAATAGCAGGCTCAATTCGACTGCTCTGAATGACGTAACAGTAACGCCTCGCTTGCGCCGTGAACCTTGCATGAAACTCAGAGTCAACATTTTTTGCCCAAGTTACCCGTATCCCCTTCGGCAGCAGACTGTTAACGCCTCGAGTCCAAGCTTTTTCACCTCGATCTATAGTCGTATCAAAGTGTATTACCTGACACGTAGCATGAACACCGGAATCTGTGCGACCAGCACACACTGCACTGATACGCTGATCCGCTACCTGCGATAGTGCGTATTCGAGGTTCTCTTGAATGGTGTTTTGCGCGGGAGAGGCTTGTTTTTGCCATCCAGAGAAGACTGAGCCATCGTATTCGATGCCAAGTACCATGCGTTCGAGGGGTCCACTGGTCGCGAGGGGTTCATTCACCATTATTTGATTACTGTCTGAAGGAATTAGTTGGCAGGTGTTTAGCTTGTTAGCTAACCGTTTCTACAGTCTCAAGGTATGCCGGATTAACGGTAGCGTTTAGTCGGCGTCATCAAGGCCTGCCAATAGCCCCCTTGCTTCTCTCGCCTGGGCTTCGTTACCCTCAGCGATGACTTCCTGCAGAATTTCACGTGCACCATACGCATCTCCCATCTTTTGATAGGCGTAGGCAAGTTCAAGTTTGGTGGCAGTTTCATCATCGTCGGACATGATATTTACTTCTTCAACGCCATCTACAGATTCGATTTCAATCTCATCATCTGACAGGAATCCCAGATCGTTGAGCTCATCCTCTTCCACTTCATTGGTTTTTTCAGCTGTCCCGTCAACTTTACGCGACTCATCGAAAAGAGGAATTTCATCATTAGTCTCTCTATCTTTCGGCTTAGTTGAGCCTGTCTGCGCAACTTGCTGATTTACCTCTTTATCTTCTTGTTGATCTTCGCGCTGTTCTTGCGAATCCACAAGATCTTCGATGGCACCGAGATCGAAGGTCATATCCAGGTCGGCGCCGAGACTGGCGTCATCGTCATCGATACCATCCGCTGCAGGCTTGTCAATGTCATCACTCGCCTTAGCGATTTCATCAGAAAACTCGAACTCATCGGCATCAAAAGCATCCAGGCCAAACCCCAGATCATCAAGGAATGAGGCAGTGTCGTCATCCCTTTTTCTCTCTTCAGGGGAGTCTGCTGGTCCCGCTGCTGATTTCCCGGCAGCGTATTCTCTATCGACAAAGCCTTCAAATTTGGTGCCCGCGTCATCCCCAGACTCTTCTGCTCCAGGCGGTTCAGATGCAGTTGCTGCAGAGCTAACGCGTAGCCTTTTCCTCACGCTACTCACTTCCCAGTCCAGGATGGAGCTGCGCTCATCCTCAAGAACATCTGCTTGCTCTTCGAATGCAGCAAGATCCTCCTGTAAGGCTCGGGCTTCCGCCAGTTTCAATCGAACATCATGATCATCAGGGTCAGCATCCAGTGACTGTCGCAACAAGCTAGCGGCCTGCCCATATTTCTGTTGCTGAATCAGTAAATCTGCTTCGGCTATAATGCCGTTTTCAGTCCCAGCGGCATCGCCAGTCTCTGTGAGCATCTCCGCCCCGCCGCCCCCAGACACCAGGATTTCCTTCAACTCCTGCTCAAGATTGTTCTCGTCAGCTTCAGCCTTATGACTCACAGGCTGCTCGGGACCTGCGTCTGCTGCGGCGACTTGCTCTCGATCACTAGCAAAATTCTGCTGGCCCAGCCTCGCGTGCTCCTCTTCATCAATGGCCACGGCTCTGTTGCGCCACAAAAGCAAGCCAACGAGAAGCAAGATCACCAGCGCTGCACCAAACAATGTGACCATGTTATTACGTATTAGAGTACGCATGATGTCATCTTGAGCCGGTTGCGCCTGCGCTGCGTCAATCTCTGCCTGGGTTGCTGCCAGGGACGCCTCTTCGGCGGCTTCCGCAAGTGATTCCTGCAGCTGAGCGAGCTGCATGTCCTGCAGCCGAATTATTTCCAGTGAAGTTTCAATCTGTGCTTCCAAGTCAGCCAGACGCGAGTCCAGTTCTTCACTCTCTAGGCGAGCGCGATCAGCTTCTTCTTGTCGCAGTGCTAATTGACTCTCCAATTCGGCAATGCGGCGATCCAGTTCAGCATTCTGCTCATCGTCAGGCTCGCCAGCGCCAGAAGTCGAATCGACTGCAGCATCCTCAGCGGCGATGACACTTAATTGAGCTTGCGACTCAGCCTGCGGATCCGGCTCGTCCTGTGCGGGTGATGCTAATGGTTGTAGATCTGCAAACGCTTGATTTTGCCTTACCACTTCAGAAGCAGCCGTTGACGCATCATTAGTCTCAATCTCCTCCCTGCTTGGGACACGCAGCACCTGACCGCTGCGCAAGCGGTTGATGTTGCCATCGATGAAGGCGTCAGGATTAAGGGCCTGAATTGCCAGCATGGTTTGCTGAAGGGTTACTGAGGCATCGGGACGAACTTGCCGCGAAATGCTAAACAAGGTGTCAGCATCGCTGATTTCAATTATACGCCTCCCTAGGGGCTCCGCAGCAGGTGAAGGCGAGGCTGATTGATCGGCGCTGTCCTGCTCTCGCAGTTCGGGACTAACTGGTCGGCGCAATCCAGTTGCAGGTGGTGCTTGGTCTTCGAATACACGTAAATTCAGCCGGATCCTGTGTTCACTTAACAAGCGCCCGTTAGGCCAGCGCGTTTCGAGAATAAAGCTGAAATCGGGCTCTCGAACATTCTGGTTACTGCTGAGTATGACGTAAGCGCCGTCTGGAAAGGCCTCAATCTGAAATTGAACGTCGGACAGAAAACCTACCCGCTCCAAGTTGTTGCGTGCATAGTCGTCCTCCGAAGCCACTTGCACTGAAATATCTTCTAGTTGGGTGTCTCCCAACTCCAGGACTTCGATACGAACTCTAAGTGGCTGATTTAGGTAGGATTCGACCGTTACGTTACCCAGCCCCAGAGCATAAACATGAGAGGCTACACTGCACAGCAACGCGGCAAACGAGACAGCAAATTTCCGTAGCATAGCCTTTAATCTCTCACAGCTCTCAACTGAATCTTATTAGTTACGAATTGCGATATTCAAGTAACTGGCCCACAACTATACAGTTGTTTTTGGGAGCGTATCCGAACTTTCCAATTTTGAGATCTAACTTTCTTTGAATCCGCGCGCCATACTAACATTCCTACATTAGTGAGAACCAATCATCACGATAGCTAGCACGCACTCATTATAAGTAACTTTTTATCAACTCCTCGGCGATCTGGATAGAGTTTAACGCGGCGCCTTTGCGAACGTTATCTGATACTACCCAGAGATTTAAGCCATTGGGAAATGAGATATCCCGCCGAAGCCTGCCCACGAAAACCGAATCCTGGCCCGCAGAATCGTGCACTGCAGTGGGGTATCCTCCATCCTCAAGGACGTCAATTACCTCCACTCCCGGTGATTTTTCCAGCAATTTTCGCACGGCAGAAACCTCAATAGGCGCGTGGGTTTCAATCTGCACGGCCTCAGAATGACCATAGAATACTGGGATCCGCACGCAAGTCGCGCTGACTTCGATACTGTCATCGCCAAATATCTTGCGGGTTTCCCAGTTCATCTTCATTTCTTCTTTGGTATAGCCGTTTTCCATGAATACATCGATCTGTGGCAGGGCGTTGAATGCGATCTGCCTTGGATACACTGAAGGCTCCGCATCGCGGCCGCTTAACAAAGCAGCTGTCTGCTTGGCAAGCTCCTCGACCGCTTTCTTGCCTGTTCCCGATACGGCCTGGTAAGTCGCCACATTGATTCGCTTGATTCCAACCGCATCTTGAATCGGCTTAAGTGCCACAAGCATCTGAATTGTCGAACAATTTGGGTTGGCGATAATATTTCGATTAGTGTATCCGGCAATCTTCTCCGGGTTGACTTCCGGCACCACGAGGGGAATATCGTCGTCGTAGCGAAAATGCGAGGTATTGTCGATGACAATACAACCAGCGGCGCCGGCTTTCGGGGCATATTCCGCAGATACACTACCTCCCGCGGAAAATAATCCAATTGGGGTCTGAGAGAAATCGAAATCAGCCAGGTTCTGAACCATGACTGGCTTGTTTCTGAACAACACGGTAGCCCCGGCCGATCTTTCACTGGCCAAGGGAAACAGTTGATCCACCGGAAAGTCACGTTCTTCCAGAATATTGATGAGAGCTTCCCCAACAGCGCCAGTAGCACCGACGACGGCAACATTAAATTTATTCATTAAATACAACTCTTAACTGCATGTAATTATTTACTATACGGAAATTTTACGAGGGAATTTTAGCCACCTTCCGGCGTAGTGAAGTACCAGGGCGCCGTCGTACGCCACCGCTCTTCAAAGTTTCGTATAAACTCCGCATCTTGCAAGGTGATGCCAATGTCATCCAGGCCTTCGATCAGGCAGCGCTTGCGGAAAGCGTCGACCTCAAAGCCAAGCTCCGCGCCGTCGGGCTTGCGGATTAGCTGCGCCGACAGGTCAACCTCTAGCTGGTAGCCAACATTGGCCTCAACTTCCTGAAACAGCGCTTCAATAATCTCTCGCTCCAGAACAATGGGTAGCAGCCCATTCTTGAAGCAGTTGTTAAAGAAGATATCAGCATAGCTTGGTGCCAGTATGATACGAAAACCGTAGTCATCCAGTGCCCATGGGGCATGCTCTCGAGACGAACCGCAGCCGAAATTATCACGCGCCAACAGCACCGAGGCCCCCTGATACCGTGGTTGATTGAGCACGAATTCGGGATTCAGCTGTCGATTGCTGTTATCCATATCCGGCTCGCCCTTGTCCAGATAGCGGTGCTCATCGAAAAGATTGACGCCAAAGCCAGAGCGCTTGATAGATTTTAGAAACTGCTTGGGGATTATGAAGTCTGTATCGACATTCGCGCGATCCAGAGGCATGACCACGCCTGACTCAGTTTTGAATTTCCTCATCGAACTTTACCCCAACTCTCTGACATCAACGAAATGACCATAAATGGCTGCAGCCGCCGCCATAGCCGGACTCACCAGGTGAGTTCTGCCGCCAAAACCCTGGCGTCCTTCAAAATTACGGTTAGAGGTGGACGCGCAGTGCTTGCCCTCACCCAGTTGATCGGCATTCATGGCCAGGCACATCGAGCAACCGGGCTCACGCCACTCCAGACCGGCAGCTTCAAAGATCTTGTCCAGCCCTTCAGCCTCGGCCTGTTGCTTGACCAGCCCGGAACCGGGCACCACCAGCGCCATCTCAACACTCTTGGCAACTTTATTGCCGGCCACAACCTTGGCTGCTTCGCGCAGGTCTTCGATGCGAGAATTGGTGCAGGAACCAATAAACACACAGTCCAGCTTGATGTCCTGGATCGCGGTGCCGCCACGCAGCCCCATGTAGCTTAAGGCCTGCTCCATGTTGCCGCGCTTGGTAGTATCAGTCTCCGCGGCTGGGTCGGGGATATTGCCGTTGATTGGCGCCACCATTTCCGGCGACGTACCCCAAGTGACCTGAGGCTCAATATCCGCTGCATTGAGCTCTACAACGGCATCAAATACGGCATCCTCATCACTCACCAGATTCCGCCATGCCTCCTGTGCACGCTCCCAGACTTCGCCAGCAGGGGCAAATGGCCTACCTTTTATATAATCCAGAGTAGTCTGGTCGACAGCGACCAGCCCAGCCCGCGCGCCGGCCTCGATTGCCATGTTACACACCGTCATACGCCCTTCTACGCTCAGGCTGCGAATCGCCTCACCATCAAATTCAATGGTGTAACCGGTTCCGCCAGCGGTTCCGATCTTGCCTATAATTGCAAGCACGATGTCTTTGGCAGTCACGCCGGTGGGCAGCTGCCCATCGACCCGCACCAGCATGTTCTTCATTTTCTTCTGCATCAGACACTGGGTAGCCAGCACATGCTCCACCTCTGATGTGCCTATGCCATGGGCGAGTGCGCCGAGTGCGCCGTGGGTCGAGGTATGGGAGTCGCCGCAGACAATAGTCATTCCTGGCAGCGTGGCGCCCTGTTCTGGCCCAACGACGTGAACTATACCTTGGCGCAAATCATTCATTTTGAGCTCGAAGATATTGAATTCACTACAATTATCATCAAGCGTTGATACTTGAATCTTTGACACAGGGTCTTTGATACCAGCCAACCCCTGACTGCGCTCGTCACGAGTTGTCGGAATATTGTGATCCGGTGTCGCAAAGTTGGCGGCTGCCCGCCACGGCAGACGGCCGGCCAGACGCAGACCCTCGAACGCCTGCGGCGACGTCACCTCGTGAATCAAGTGGCGGTCGATGTAAATCAGGTTGGTCCCATCCTCTCTCTCTTTAACCAGATGGGCGTCCCAAATCTTATCGTAAAGGGTCTTTCCGCTCATGATACTAACCTACAACCTTAAATTAATTAGCTTTTATATCTATATGATATTATTTGATTAATCTGTAACTCTAACGCCGTTTTGAGCGCGATCTCGAAGGAAGTGATCCATTAACACCAGGGCCAGCATTGCTTCAGCTATCGGCGTGGCCCGAATGCCGACGCAGGGATCGTGGCGGCCCGTGGTGATCACTTCAGTCTCCTCGCCGCTAGTCGTAATGGACTTTCCTGGTAATCGAATACTGGAAGTAGGCTTCAGGGCGATGCTGGCGACGATATCCTGGCCCGAGGAAATTCCACCCAGTACCCCACCCGCATTATTGCTGGCAAAGCCGGCTGTTCCTATCTCGTCCCGATGCTCCGAGCCCTTCTGGGTCACGGAGTCGAAGCCTGCGCCGATTTCCACACCCTTGACTGCATTGATACTCATTAGCGCCTTCGCTATATCGGCATCCAGTCGGTCAAATACAGGCTCACCAAGGCCGATTGGCATATTGCGCGCAATGACTGTGATTCTGGCACCGATTGAGTTCCCTTCCTTGTTGAGGGCACTCATATACGCTTCCATTTCCGCCACTTTGGTGGGATCTGGGCAGAAAAATGGGTTATTCTCTATTTCGCCCTCGATCACCTGCTCTATGGCAATTGGACCGAGCTGCGACAGATAGCCGATTATTTCCAGGCCGCATTGCTGAGCCAGGTACTTTTTGGCTATTGCGCCTGCCGCAACTCTCATGGCGGTTTCTCGAGCCGACGAGCGGCCCCCGCCACGATAATCTCGGATACCGTACTTCTTAAAATAGGTGAAATCAGCATGGGCAGGCCGGAACTGATCCTGGATCTTGCTATAGTCCCGTGATCGTTGATCGGTGTTTTCTATGGCCAGCCCGATCGGGGTGCCAGTAGTCTTGCCTTCGAACACACCAGACAGGATCTTGACTGAGTCGGCCTCGCGCCTCTGCGTGGTAAATCTGGACTGACCTGGCTTGCGGCGATCCAGATCGCGCTGCATATCCTCTTCACACAATGCGAGCCCTGGAGGGCAGCCATCTACGACGCAGCCTAATGCAGGCCCGTGGCTCTCACCAAAGCTGGTTACGGTAAAAAGTTGTCCAAAACTGTTGCCAGACATAAGGTTGCGCGCCTGTCGATCTCAGTGGAGAGCCAGAAAAAAGGTTCGCATTGTACACTAAATCAGGTGGTCCCTGTAGCGCTCCAAATCCTTCGCTGTGATTGCGAGCACACCCTCACCGCCTTCGGCAAA
>MDSV01192425.1_pt1 | contig 25712 bp, 24 predicted proteins | sample 810851 | NCBI WGS metagenome assembly MDSV01 (sample SAMN05326640, study PRJNA326480) | marine metagenome | isolation source: seawater | place: Atlantic Ocean: North East | collected 2012
AGAAACATGTTAAATTAATGAGAAATATAATTGTAAAAGTTCATCCATCAAAAGCTAATTTAAAAAAGAAAGATCAATTAGCATGGAAAATAGCTGAAGTAGCTTCAGATAAAGCAAAAATTAATAACGATGCTGTCGAAATGGTAATTAATAGAATTATTGATAATGCTTCTGTAGCTATAGCATCTTTTAATAGAGAACCTGTAATATCTGCTAGGGCGATGGCACTAGCGCATCCCAGAAAAAATGGTGCAAATATATTTGGACTTAGCCCAAAAATTAAAGTTGATTGTGAATGGGCTGCATGGGCAAATGGAACAGCTGTCAGAGAACTAGATTACCATGATACTTTTTTAGCAGCTGATTATAGTCATCCTGGAGATAATATCCCTCCAATATTAGCTGTCGCTCAACAATCTAAATGTAGTGGAATAGATTTAATAAGAGGAATATTAACTGGCTATGAAATTCAAGTAAATTTGGTTAAAGGAATTTGTTTACACGAACACAAAATAGATCATATAGCACATTTAGGTCCTAGTGTTGCCGCTGGACTTGGAAGTTTACTTAAATTAAAAACAGATACAATTTATCAATCCGTACAACAATCTTTACACACAACAATTTCTACTAGACAATCTAGAAAAGGTGAGATTTCAAGTTGGAAAGCATTTGCTCCAGCTCATGCCGGTAAGCTCGCTATTGAGGCAGTAGATAGATGTATGAGAGGAGAAGGTGCACCCAGCCCTATATACGAAGGAGAAGATAGTGTTATTGCATATGTTTTATCCGGTCCAAAAAAAAAATATTTTATCCCTTTACCAAAAATAAATGAGTCAAAAATAGCAATTTTAGAAACTTATACAAAAGAACATTCTGCGGAATATCAGTCTCAGGCTTTAATTGACCTAGCTAGAAGACTTAACAAAAAGATTAAAAATATCTCTGATATTACAAAGATAACAATTGAAACTAGCCATCATACTCATTATGTAATTGGCACTGGAGCAAACGACCCACAAAAAATGGATCCAAATGCTAGTAGAGAAACATTAGACCATTCTATAATGTACATTTTTGCCGTGGCTTTAGAAGATGGAGAATGGCATCATATAAAATCATACACACCTAAACGGGCAAAGAAAAAAAGTACAGTTGAACTTTGGCGTAAAATTAAAACTAAAGAAGATCCTAGATGGACAAAAAAATATCATGATCCAAACCCAAAAAATAAGTGTTTTGGGGGTAAAGTAATTATCAATATGAAAAACGGATCTAAAATTATAGATGAAATAGCTGTAGCAGATGCTCACCCAAGCGGAAAAAGACCTTTTAAAAGAGAGCAATATATTAAAAAATTTAATACATTAACGGATGGAATTATTTCAAATAAAGAAAGTCTAAGATTTTTAAGCTTGGTTCAAAATTTAAAAGTTCTTAAAGCAGCTGATCTAAAAAATTTAAATATTCAGGTGATTCCACGAATAAGAGCAAAAAAATCCTCAAAAAAAGTGATTTTTAAATAGTCTTTTTAATGACTAAAATAGTCTAAAATAGCTGGCTACTGTTGCATATTAACAACATAAAAATGGCGATTTATAAGGGTTTTTTAAAGTATAGAGCCCCACAACTTGCTTTTTAAGGTTGGACAATAATAGCAAAAATATCTACAAAAGCTTTATCGATAATATAATAATTATTAAATTAAGGATAAACAATGAAAAATATAACAAAGCTATTTTTATCAGCGATCGTAGCCTTAGGTTTGAGCACATCTGCTCATTCTTTTGAAGGTTTCAGTATCGGTGCTATATATGCGCAAACTGACTTTGATGCTACAGGTAGTGAGCATAAAGTTAATGACGGTTCTGCTACGCTAACAACAAGCACAGGAACGGACACAGAGTCAGCAGATATTCCATCAGTATTCTTAGAGTACACGTTTGCTCAAGGATCAACTGTAGGAATGGAGTATATACCAGGTGATGCAGTAATAGGTAACAAGACTAGAACTCATACTGCTAACACTGGAACACCAAATACTGGACACAGATCTTCTGGTACAGTTAGAGCTAAAGCTGAAGTAAGCGACCACGTTACATTTTATGTTGAACCAACTTACATGATGACTGAAAATTTCGGTATTTATGTTAAAGGTGGAGCTTCAAACGTAACGGTAAATTCTTTAGAGAATATGGGAGCTACTGGTAACTTATCAACTTACGGAAACCAAGATGTTTGGGGAGTAACGTATGGTATAGGTGCTAAGGTTTCTTCAGGAAACTACTTCGCAAAACTTGAGCACATGGAAACAGAGTACGGTACAGTTACTTTAACTTCAACAACTGGTAACAAGAACACAGTTGAAGCGGACTTTGAGTCAACAGCTACAAGAATAGCACTAGGATATAATTTCTAATTTAGAAATTAATATTTAAAAAATTAAACCCGCTTTAAATTTATAAAGCGGGTTTTTTTTTACTACTTATTAAATTGCTTGATCATTTCTAAAGATGAGGACAAACCATCCTCATGAAACCCGTTACCAAAATAGCTTCCACAAAACCAGGTTTTCTTTTTACCCTGAATATAGTTAAGATCATTTTGAATTTTAATGTTTCCTTCATTGAAGTAAGGATGAGTAAATTTAACCTTATTAATAATATCTGAACTTTTTATTTCTTGTACCGGGTTTAAAGTCAAAAAATAATTTTTATTTGCTGACAAATTCTGAAGTTTATTTAGCCAATAAGTAATACAAGTTTTGCTGTCTTTAGTAATTGAATTCCAGCTTGACCAAGCTTGTTTTTTTTTGGGCATTAATTCTTGATCAGTGTGTAAAATAGCAGTATTAGAAACATAACTAAATTTACCTAAGATTTTTTCTTCATCTGAAGTGGGATTTTCTATCATTTTTAAACTTTGATCTGCATGTGTGGCTAAAACAACGTGGTCGTAGTCTAAATATTCGTTACCTATTAAAACTTTTATATTATAATTATTTCTAATAATTTTTTTTACTTCGTAGTTTTTAAAAACCTCGCCACTTATTTTTTTTATTACTTTTTTTACATAAGTTCTACTTCTATTTGTTACAGTAAACCACTGAGGCCTATCTTTTAATTTAAATAAGCCATGATTCATAAAAAAATTTAAAAAGAGTTTAAATGGCATTTGTTTAGCTTTACTAAAAGGCATAGACCAAATAGCTGCAACCATTGGAATTATATGATAATTTATGAAATAGCTCGAAAGCTTTGATTTTTCTAAATAACTACCTAGAGTTTCATTTTTAAAATTTTTATTTAAAAGTTTTGGTGCATTCTTATAAAATATAACAATTTCTCTAATCATATTTAAAAAATTTAAATTTAATAAATTTGATTTATTTGAAAAAATTGTTGAAAAACTACTGCCACCGTATTCAATGTTGCTATTTTTAATAGACACTGAAAAAGACATATTGCTTTTTTCAAAAGGCACATCCAATTCTTTAAAAAATTTTATTAAATTTGGGTAGGTCAATTCATTAAAAACAATAAAACCTAAATCAACTGGTATAGTCACGTTGTTATCAATGATGTCGTAAGTAAAACTATGACCTCCGAAATGGTCATCTTGTTCAAATAAGTCTACTTTATAACTTTTAGATAAATAATATGCAGCTGAAAGACCTGATATGCCTGACCCGATTACTGCAATTTTCATTTTTTATATTATGCAGCCTCTTCTTTATATTCATCCATAGACGGGCAGGAGCAAACTAGGTTTCTATCGCCATATACGTTATCAACTCTAGCTACTGGAGCCCAATATTTATTGTGTTTGACATATTCGTTTGGAAAAGCAGCTTCCTCGCGAGTATATTTGTGTTTCCATTCATTGGATGCTAATTCTATATAAGTGTGAGGAGCGTTTTTTAATGGATTATCTATTTTGTCAAACTTTGAATTTTCTACCATATCAATCTCTTTTCTAATCTTAATTAGTGCACTACAAAATTTATCTATTTCCTCTAAATTTTCACTCTCTGTAGGTTCTACCATAATTGTACCAGAGACTGGCCATGACATAGTTGGCGCATGGTATCCAAAATCTATTAATCTTTTAGCAATATCTTCCTCAGAAATCCCAGAACTCGCCTTAATTGGCCTTATATCAATTATACATTCATGAGCAACATTACCATTTTTACCTGTATACAATATCTTAAAATTTTTAGAGAGTTTTTTTGAAATATAATTTGCATTTAGAATTGAAACTTGGGATGCTTTTTTTAATCCTTCTGATCCCATCATTTTTATATACATCCAAGATATCGGAAGAATACTAGAGCTTCCCCAAGGCGCAGCTGATACAGCTCCCATACCATCTTTAGGGCCTGACTGTTTAATAATTTCGTGAGTTGGTAAAAATTCAGCTAAATGATTTGCGCAAGCTATAGGCCCCATTCCTGGCCCTCCACCTCCATGAGGTATACAAAATGTTTTATGCAAGTTGATGTGACAAACGTCTGGTCCAAATTTACCTGGTTTAGCGATTCCTACCAATGCATTTAAATTAGCTCCATCCATATATACTTGGCCTCCAGCACTATGAATAATTTCGCAGATTTCTATTATTTTTTCCTCAAAGACTCCGTGAGTTGAAGGATATGTTACCATTAATGCCGCTAAATCATTTGAATATTTTTTTGTTTTATTTTTTAAATCCTCAATGTCTACATTCCCATCTTCATCACAGTTTACAACAACAACTTTCATACCACTCATTTGTGCACTAGCAGGATTTGTCCCATGTGCTGAATTTGGAATTAAACATACATTTCTATTAGATTGATTATTATTTTTATGAAATTTTCTAATTGTCATAAGCCCCGCATATTCACCTTGAGCTCCTGAGTTGGGTTGTAGTGATACTGCATCAAATCCTGTTATTTCTTTTAAATCATTTATTAAATCTTTAAAAAGCAGTTGATACCCTTCCATTTGATTTATTGGCACAAAAGGGTGGGGAAGCGAAAATTCTTTCCAAGTGATTGGAATTAACTCAGCTGCTGCATTTAATTTCATAGTGCAAGAACCTAAAGCTATCATCGATCTATTTAGGGCTATGTCACAATCTTCCAATTTTTTAAGATATCTGAGCATTTCAGTTTCAGAATGATACTTATTAAAAACAGGATGGGTAAGATATTTTGACGACCTTAACAAAGTATTAGGTAAATTATTTAATTGAACTTTTGTTTTTTGACCTAGATTTTTAGATATACCAAATATCTTAAGTAAAACGTTAACATCATTTAGTTTTTTTGCCTCATCAAAAGCAACAGATATTTTTTCATTATCAACTTTTCTTAGATTAATTTTTTGATTTAAAGCTAATTCATATATAGCGTTAGTTTTTTCTTTAGTTTTTATAGTTACGGTATCAAAGAAATAATCGGAGAGTATTTCATAACCTCCTTTTTTAATTTCATCGGCAAATATCTTAGCTAATTTAGAAGTTCTGTTAGCTATTTGTAAAATTCCTTCTGGGCCATGATAAATGGCGTATGCAGCAGAGATAATTGCTAGCAAAGCCTGAGCCGTACATATATTGCTAGTAGCTTTGTCTCTTCTAATATGTTGCTCTCTAGTTTGTAATGATAACCTATAAGCCCTCTTTCCATAGCGATCAACTGAAACACCAATAATTCTACCCGGCATTGATCTTTTTAATTCTTCTTTTGTAGAGAAAAAAGCAGCATGGGGCCCTCCATATCCCATAGGAATTCCAAATCTTTGAGCACTTCCTACAGCTATATCAGCACCTAATTCTGCAGGAGTCTTTAACCTGGTTAGTGCTAATAAATCGCAAATTAATATAGCTTTACCGTTCTTCTTATGTATTTGACTTATACTTTCGCTAGGATCTTTGATTTCACCCAAAGATCCAGGGTAAGATAAAATACCACAAATTATATCTCCATCTATTTTAGCCAATTCATTTTTTTCATCTCCAATTATTAAATCTAAACCAAATGGCTCAGTTCTTGTTTTAACAAGAGAAATAGTTTGAGGATTACATGAGCTTGATATAAAAATTTTTTTTGATTTGGTTTTACTTACTCTTTGGCAAAGTCCTACTGCTTCTGCAGCTGCCGTAGACTCGTCTAACAATGATGCATTAGCTATATCCATTCCTGTCAAATCAATTATTAATTGCTGAAAATTTATCAGCATTTCCAGCCTACCTTGGGCAACCTCAGCTTGGTATGGAGTATAAGACGTATACCACCCTGGATTTTCTAGAATATTTCTTAAAATAACATTAGGTGTGAAAGAATTATAATAGCCCATTCCTATAAAATTTCTAAATATTTTATTTTTTTTAGAAATTGATTTTAATTTTCTTAACGCATCATTTTCAGACATAGGTTCGCTAATTTTCAACTCATCTTTTAATAAGATTTTCTCAGGAACAGTATTTTTCATTAAATCATCTAAAGAATTGTAACCAATAGACTTTAACATTTTTGATTTATCTTCTTCCGAAGGACCAATATGTCTTTTTATAAATTCTTTTGAATTATCATCGATCATTTAATTTGGATTCTCCTTACAAAATTTCTCGTATTCATCTTTTGACATCAAAGAATCAAATTCACCTTTGTCTTTAATCTTTAATTTAAAAAACCAACTTGCTCCTTCTGGATCAGTATTAACACTGCTTGGATCATCTACTATAGCTTTGTTTCCTTCCATAATTTCTCCAGAAATCGGTGAATAAACATCACTAGCTGCTTTAGTTGACTCCACAACAGCTGTCTGACCTTCTTTTTCAACTGATTGTCCTGCTTCAGGCACTTCTACGAAAACAATATCTCCAAGTAATTCAGTAGCATGTTTAGTAATACCAACTGTAGCAACATCATTTTCTATTGAAACCCACTCATGTTTTTTTGAAAATTTTTTTTCACTCATTTTTACTTTCTTTTTTATTTAACATAATTTTTTTTATAAAATGGAAGCTCTGAAATTTTACCTAAATATTTTTTTCCCCTTATTTCTAATTTTATTTGTGTTCCGGCTTCAGCAAATTTTGATTTAACATAGCCCATGGCAACAGAGGCGTTTACACTGGGACCAAAAGATCCACTTGTAACAAGGCCAATTTCGTTATCGTCAGTTGAAAAAATTTTAGTATTTTCTCTCGCTATAACTTTACCTTCAGGCTTAATTCCCACTCTAATTCTTTCACTACCGTTATTTAACAGGCTTTTAATTTTATCCCATCCATTGAAACCACCAACTTCTTTTCTTTTTTTGGCGATAGCCCATATTAAGTTTGCTTCTACTGGATTTATTTTTTCGCTTAAATCATGTCCGTATAAACAAAGACCTGCCTCCAATCTTAACGTATCCCTAGCACCTAAACCTATCGGTTTAACCTCATTTAAAATTAAAAAATTAATCAGTTTTTCTACTTTTTTATTTGAAATAGATATTTCAAATCCATCTTCTCCTGTATAACCTGATCTTGTTATGTACAAATTTTCATTATCGTAATTGAACTTGTCACCTGTCATAAATTTTAAATTTGATACGCCAGGTAAAAGTTTTTCCAATATTTCGACTGACTTTGGCCCTTGTAAAGCTATCAAAGATAACTCATTATTTAATTGTTGTTTATGATTACTTCCTAAAAATTGTGAAATTTGTTTAATATCGTTTTCTTTACATGCTGCATTCAAAATTATACAAAATCCCTTTTCAGTTTTTGTTATGATCAAATCATCAATAATTCCTCCATCGTTATTAAGTAGGAAGGAGTACTTCGAATGGTTAATTTTTAAAGATTTTAAATCAGCAGGAATAATTTTTTCTAAAGCATCTGTTAGTGTTGTATCGCCCTCTAAAAAAAACTGGCCCATGTGAGAAACATCAAAAAATCCGGCGTAAGTTCTAGTAGATATATGTTCTTTTACAATCCCTTCTTTATATTGAATTGGCATTTCATAGCCCGCGAAAGGAACAAATTTTGCCCCAAGGGTTTTATGAATGTTATATAAAGCTGTTTTCTGTGCTTGCATAATAACTCTTCTAATCAACCCAATCTGTCTTTTTACCTGAGAGATTTAATCCTTCGGTGAGACTTTAAAGTCTACTTTCCAGAGTTATTATGTTAACGGTCCTTTTACCTGAGAGTTTCCTGGGTAGTTGCTCCTTCGGTGCTAATTTTATTAGACTCTCCCGTTACAAGTACAATAATCTATTAATTGTATCAAAATGTCAAATATATTTAGGGAGTAAAATATTATTGTAATAACTAGTTTTTATAAGAATTTTAAGTTTTTTTTAGGCATTTCCACTATCGTCAGACTTATAACTTTTTGGCATTAAAGGATTTTCCCACCCTTTTAACGGCTCTATAAACATATTATTTTTAAATTCTTTCTTATCTAAATAAGGGTACATTTGCTCTATGGGAGTGCCCCAACCAATAACTCTAGGTTCATATGTGTGGAATTCATGGCAATTTACATTTATTATTAATGAGTCGTCACTTTTCAATATTTCATCAATTTTTTCATTTATTTCAGAATTATTTTTTATTTCTATTGTCTTAAAATTATATGCTTTTGAAATTTCAATAAAATTAGGCGGAGAATATCCTCTAGGACCACAAGCCTCAGATTTTCCACCAAAATTTGTTTCCTGATAAGCTTTAGTAATTCCATAAATATTATTATTTAAAATAATTGTCTTAATTTTTAATTTATAATTTTTAATTGTTTGTAATTCTTGCATGTTCATATTCATTCCACCGTCTCCTATAACACAAACAACCCTTCTTTTTGGATTAGCCAGGTAAGCGCCAATTGCTCCTGAGAAAGAAAAACCCATTGGAGAGTTTCCATTATTAGTAAAATATCTTTGTCCTTTTTTTGTTTCAAAAGAGTGATTGCATGTCACTATATTTCCCCCACAATCTGCAACAAATATGTCTGTATTACTCATTTTTTTTGATAGCTCCCTTATAAAAACATATGGCTGAACTATGTTTGTATTTTTATAATATTCAGGTTTGACTGGATCATATACATTTTTCCAATCAATACATTTTTTTAACCATTCATCTTTTTTTTTCTCGGTCTTGTATTTTTTTTTAATAAGAAAATTTTTAAATAACTCCATAAATTTTTTTGCATCACAATTGATATTTTCATCAAAAGGAACTTGTTGAAACTCTTTTTTAAGAACTCCTGGATCCACGTCAACCATGTATTTTTTAGCTGCTCGAGCAAATGTTTTTACGTTACCACCTGTAATTCTTCCAGAAATCCTTGAACCAATCGAAATTAATAAGTCTGAATTTTGTAAACCGAAATTTCTACCAGCGCCACCGTAGGTTCCAATACGTCCACAATAATATTTATAGTCGCTTGTAACTACATCAAGTGCGTTCCAGGTTGGAAACATCGGAATTTCCAATGTATTTCCTAATTCATGAAGCTCATCAATAGCATCAGCATTTTGAACGCCGCCCCCAATTAAAAATACTGGCCTAGAGGATTTTTTAATATCTAGATGCAATTTTTCAAATTTATCATTTAATTCATCAATACTAATTTCATTTAGATTATTTTTAGTCGGTGTGAATCCTTTTAGTTTTTCAGGATCAATCTCTGCACGTTGGATATCTACTGGAATATCTAAAAGTATTGGACCCGGCCTACCATTTACAGCTAAATAAAGGGAATATTCTAGTTCGTATTTTATTGTTTCTGGATCAAGAATTAATTTTGAATATTTGGTTACCGATTTAAAAATTGAGGACATATCTGCTTCTTGAAAACCAATTTGTCTTACAGAAGGGTCGGGTCTTAAAAAATTAGAATTTACTTGACCAGTAATAAAAATTACTGGGACAGAGTCATAGAAGCAATTTCCAGCTGGAGTAACAAAGTTCATTCCTCCAGGCCCGCTTGTAGCTATAGCTACCCCCGGTATTTTGTTTTTTTTTACTTTAGCATATCCTTCAGCAGCAAAACCTCCTGCCTGTTCATGAAGTACTGCCACATAATCTGTTTTTTTATTCCTAGAAAAAGCATCTATTAAGTCTCCATTTGCTGCACCGTACACAACAAATATTTTATCTACACCAATATTTGAATAAAAATTTATTATATAATCTGCTAGTTTAATTTTTGCCATTCTCTATTCCAATCTATTAACTTTTTAATTCCTGTTTTAAAGTCAATAACTTTTTTATGTTTAAATTCTTCAAAATATTTTGATGATGAAATTTTTAAAATTGTTTTTTTATTGTTTGTGTAGCTTAACTTTTTTGTTTTAATATTTACAGGCATATTGTTGAGAGACTTTGATATTGATTTAGCAACTTCATAAAAAGATTTATGACTTTTACCTGAAACATTATATTTAAAAGACTTACCGTATTGAACAATATTTAACAACATGATTGTTATATCTGCTATATAACCCCATGTTCTGACCGATTTTCCATTGTCAAACATATAGATTTTTTTTTCTGTCATTGCTCTTTTTAAAAGTTGTGGAATAAACCTTTGATCACTAAAATCTTGACCAGGACCGTAAGTATGTGCTGGTCTTACAACATAAATAGATTTTTTATATTTTTTTTTATACACCTCACATAATTGTTCACCAATAATTTTTGAGTTAGCATACAAAATTTCACCAAAAAATTTTCCAACACCTAATTTAGATTTTTCATCAATAATTCTTATTTTTTTTGGTATTTCATATACTGCAGCAGAGCTAAAATATAGAATTCTTGAATTAAATTTTACCGAATGATCCAATATTAGTTTCAATAAATTTACGTTTAGAAATATTGTGTCTAATTCATTTCCTTGCCATTTTTTCGGTTGACCATAACTCGCACAATGAAAAATATAGTCGAATTTTCTTTTGATTAAAGTCTTAATTTTTTTTTCATTAGCAAGATCCATTTGTATAAATTTGATCTTATGTTTTTTATAAAAAGATTTAATTAGACCTTTAGGTTTGTTCAGTGAAACTGAAATAATATTACAGCCGCTGTATCCTAAAATTAATTGGAGATAAGTTGCTAAAAAACTGTTACCACCTAGAATTAAAACTTTAGCTTTGTTGATTTTTTTTAAATTAGTATTTTTTAAAATATAATGGCAATCTTCTTCCAAAATCGCGCTAGATAATAATGCCGAGAAACTATCAGTTTTTTTCATACATTATTTAGTAAATAATTAATTATTCTTTGACAAATAATACTGTTAATTCAGCAACTTTAATTCCAAATTTAGTCATAGTTGCTCTATTAATTGCGACTTTATCATCTTGCTTAAATATCCAGTCATCGAAAGTAATTTTAATCTCTTTTCCCTTTACTGGGACTAGTAAGACATATTCAAATTTAAAAGCTGGTCCATAAGAAAACCCTTTTGCTAAACCTACCACATCTGATGCTGTTCCCTCATAATTATGTTCATTTATTTTTTTTATTTTCCATTGTCTTGTCTGAACTTCACCATCTGACCAATTAAAAGTTTCATCAAGTGTTAAAAAACTTCCATCCCATTTTCCATCTAGATCAGCAGTAAATTGTCTTGTAACTTTTCCAGATCTATTTTGTAGTATTCCCCAAGCTTTAACTTTACCTTCCAAATAATCTTCAATGATTAATCTAGGTTTTTGTCCTTTAAAATCTGTTGGTTTCATTTTATTCCCTGAGCAATTTAATATAAAAAAAGAGACTATAATAATTAAAAATATTCGCATAATTATTTATTACATAAAGAGAATTGTATCAAATCAATATTTTTAGACTTAAACCCAGCCTCACAATACGAAAAATAGAAATTCCATATCTTTTTAAATGAAGGATCAAACCCCTGCTTAGATATAGTCTCCCAAGATTTAATAAAATTTTTTCTCCATTCTATCAAAGTATTTGCGTAATGAGTACCATATGAATTACAATTTAATAAACGTAAATTAAAATTACTGCAATTTTCTTTTATAGTTTCCATTGAAGGTAAGAAACCACCTGGAAAAATATATTTTTGTATGAAATCCTCATTATTTCTATATCTATCAAATAATTCATCTTTTATGATAATAGCTTGAATAGCGCAAATTCCATTGGGTTTAAGATTTTTTTTAATACTTAAAAAATATTTATCTAGGTACTTTTCACCAACTGCCTCAATCATTTCAATTGAAGCAATTGAGTCATAAACTTTATTTATATCTCTATAGTCTAAAAATTTAATATTTACTTTTTCATTCAAACCGGCTTTATAAATTCTTTTCTTGGCAAATTCTAATTGTTTTTTTGAAATAGTTACACAATCTAACTTTACATCATAATTTTTTGCGAGGTGTTCTGCAAATCCGCCCCAACCACAGCCGATTTCTAGTATATGGTCACCACTCTTAGGTTTAATAAAACTAATTAATTTATTATACTTATTTAATTGGGCATTAGATAAATCATCATTAGGATTTTCATAAATGGCACTTGAATATGTTAATGTTTTATCTAACCACGTAGAAAAGAATTCATTACCCAAGTCGTAGTGTTTTGAAATATGTTCTTTACTTTTATTCCTAGTATTTGAAAAAAAAATATCTTTAATTAATTTTTTTAAAAATTTAAATCTTAATATTCCTGAAAAAGAATGTGTTAAATGAATGTTTCTAGCAGTTAATTCAATAAGTGATGTTAAATCAGACGTTTCAAATTCATCTTTTACATAACTTTCAGCTAGACCTGAACTACCCCCTTGAATTATATTTGTAAAAAATTTAGAATTATTAATTCTAATATTCGCCCTCAATTCGCTATTCTTATTTCCAAAAAATTTCTTTTTCCCATCATAATTTTTAAAGTCTAAAAACCCATTATCGATGAGTTCTAATTTTTTAATAATAAAGTTTTCAAATAATTTATTATAATTTAAGATCATTTTTCTAAAGACATTGAATTTTTAATTTTATATTTTCTTCTTACGAATATAGCACCTTTTTTCCATAATCGTAATGCTTCAAAGTGTATTGCTGAAATTATTTTTAAAGTCATTAGTGGATGTGTAAAAAAAGAAATCAAAAGCCTCTTTGTTGTTAAAGGTAATTTTTCTCCTGTTTGACAAGCTATTAAAATTCGCTCTTTTTTAATATTACATTGTTTAATTAGTATTTTAAGTTTGTCATTCGGCTCACTTAGTCTAAAATTGTAAAAAGTTTTCATCTCAATAAATGGTGATACATAAAACTTTTTATTACAATTTTGAGATATAATCCTAGATCTTTCTTTTACAGAAAAAATATACGTATGTTGTTCATTAAAAGTATTTTTAACTTCATAAAGTATTATTTTTAATTGAGATTTTTCATAACAATAATAAACACTTAATGGATTAAATACGTAGCCAAGTATTCTTGGATAGCATAATATTTTTATTTTTGTGATATTTGAATTTAAATCATATTTTTTAATAATATTCTTAACCCAATTTTTTAAATCTTTACCGTCTCTGTCTCCGTGATCTTTGTTATAGAAACTTAATAGATTAAATTTATTGATAGAAAAAAAAGCAATTTTTTTATTTGCTAAGTCAAGTTCGTCTAAGTCCAGTAATAATGAAAAAGTTTTATAAGCAAAAAAATGCTTTATAGGTAATAATCTTTTATGAGAAACATGTCCTTTGTAAATGCAGCTTTCCATTCATTATATACTAAATAAAAATTTATATTTTTCATTTATGGTTAAAATTTCGTAATTGACCATACCTCCAATAATTAACTGCAAAGCTATTATCAAAATAACGAATAAACCAACATAACCTAACCATTGATGTTTTTTTATATATTCTGCAAAATAACTTGCTAAAGTTGCTATTAAAAATACTGATAAAAGCAAACCTATAACCATCAAATTAAAATTACCTTTAGATGCCGCAACAACTGCTAAAGTATTATCAAAGCTTAATATTAGATCTGCTATTAAAACTTGGTAGACACCGGCTGTAAAGCTTTTGGTTTCATTGGATTTTAATATTGGAGATCTAACTTTATTTTTTCCAAAAAAATCTTGTCTTAAATTATTTATTACCCAAAGCAATAAAATACCACCTAAAATTTTAATCCATGCAAATTCAAAAATGTAATTGACCCCTGAAGCAAAAATTATTCTAAATAAAAAGGCAGCAGCAACACCCCAAGCTATAATTTTCTTTCTATTAGCTGGTGCGAAATTAGCTGCAATTAACCCTATTATGATCGCATTATCTGCAGCCATCACTATGTCAATCAATACGATTTGAAACGAAATAATTAATTGCTCTAACATTATATAAAATCATGTATATAATTTAATTTCATAATTTTAAAGAACTAATATGATCACTAGAAGTTATTCGTCTAATATTTCAAAGAAACAAATATTTTTATTATCCATTCCGGTCTTTTTTTCAAATTTAGCGATCCCATTAGTAGGGATGGTTGATATTGCCCTTATGGGCAATCTTGGTGAAACAAAGTATTTGGCTGCTCTAAGTATTGCAGTCTCTGTAATGACCATGGTCATATGGAGTTTTGGTTTTTTACGAATGGGGACTGTTGGTTTAGTTGCCCAATTATATGGAAAGGGGGATTACAGAGAAATATCGAGAACATTGATTAGAAACTTTCTATTTGCATTTGTAATAGCAGTTATAATTATTATATTTAAACCGAAAATAATTGATTTAATATCTTTCTTTTTTCCAACATCAATCGAAACTCAAAAATTAATAAATACATATATTTCATTTAGAATTTTTTCGGTGCCAGCTGAGTTGATCCTATACATTTTAATTGGGTTTTACCTAGGAATACAAAAAACTAAAATTTCAAGTTTAATAACAATTGTTTTAAGTAGCTTAAATATAATTTTTAGTTCTTTTTTAGTACTATCATTAAACATGAACATACTTGGAGTGTCATTAGGTACTTTTTTATCAAGCAATATAACAGTCGTAATTTTTTTATTTTTTACATATAGATTTATTGCTAAAAAATTTCAAATTAAACCTAACGTTAATGGTGTAATAATATATTCTAAATTTTTAAAACTTTTTAAATTAAATTTAGACATCTTTATTAGAACACTTTTATTAACTTTTTCATTTATTTGGATAACTTTTTTAGGTGCAAAATTCGGAGAGGATATATTATCTGTTAACACTATTTTGCTACAATTTATTATATTTTCTTCTTTTTTTTTGGATGCATACGCTTATTCAACTGAGGGAATAGTCGGCTTTACTATTGGTAGAAAAAATAAAAAATCTTTTTTAAAAGTTGTTATGAATTCTTTTCAAATCAGTTTTATTACAGCTATAATAATTTCTGTGGTGTATTTAATATTTTTCAAATACTTTATCAATATTCTGACAGATATAGAAATATTGAGATTTTTATCTTTTAAGTTTTTTATGTGGATCGTATTGATCGTTCCAATTGCATCAATTTGTTATCAACTAGATGGTATATTTGTCGGGGCGTCTCAGACAAAAGAAATGAGAGACTCCATGATAATTTCAGTAATAATTTATATTTTAATATCTGTATATTCTATTAAATATTTTGAGAATCATGGAGTGTGGTTTTCTTTACTTATCTTTATGATGTTAAGATCCATTACTTTAAGTTATTTTTTTGGCAAAATATTAAAAAAATTTTAGATGAATTTTCTTTACAAAATTCCAGGTTATATCTTAGTGATCTCTGGCGGTTTTTTTTTAAGTTGGGGTGGTTTTGTTGTAAGACTATTTGAAACTACAGATCCTTGGGGAATTTTGTTTCTAAGATCCTTTTTCTTTTTTATAGCTGTAACTTTCTTTTTATATCTTACATATAAAAAAGAGACCTTAAATATAATTAAGAAAGCTGGTTATGCTGGGTTGATTGGCGGATTCATAATGTCTCTTAGTTTTGTAGCCTTTGTTTTTGCTATGTTAAATACTTCAGTGGCAAATGTTGTTTTTATCATAAGTACTCAAACAATGTTTTTGGCTTTATTTGGTTATTTTTATTTAAATGAAAAAATATCAGCTATCAGCTTTGCTTCAATAATTTTAGCTATGAGTGGCATAATAATCATGATTGGAGACTCTTTTAACGAAGGCACTCTATTTGGGAACCTCGTTGCTTTAGTTATTCCAATTTGTTTTTCAGTACTTGTGATGGTAGTTAGAAAAAATTCAAATTTAGATATGGTACCGGCTGTTTGGTACGCATCAATCTTCAGTATTTTATATGGCGTATTAATGACCAACACTTTCAGCTTTTCCTACAATGATATTTTGATGGGATCTTTGCTTGGAATTCCCCAACTTACTTTTGGTTTTGTTTGCATCACAATTGGTTCTAGAACAACTACTTCGGCTACTATCGGATTGCTTATGTTAACTGAGACATTATTTGGACCTATTTGGGTTTGGTTATTTTTAAATGAAGTTCCTCCATTAAGTGTATTTATTGGAGGATTAATTATTATCTCAGCAATTATTATCAAAAGTTTCGACAAGAAAAAAATATCTTATATTAAAAAATCTTAAGATTATTTATCTCTTTTTGATAAAATTGGATTTTTAATTGGCCATTTAAAACTTATTCTTGGATCATTCCATTTAACAGATATTTGGTCTTTAGCGTCCACGTATTTACCTTTAAATGACCATTTATAGGAATAAATAGCTTCGTTTGATAAACACAGCCAAGAATTTAAAAATTTAGGTGGAACTAAAATTGAACTTTTATTTTTATCATTCATTTTTATTGCAGTGTACTTAAGGTAATTTTTAGAGTTAGGTCTATAATCAACTATTACACAAAGTATTTCACCCTTGACACATGTGATAAGTCTCCAGGATTTTTTATCTCCGTGAAAACCACGCAAAACATTTTTTTTTGATATAGTGAATTTATCTAAATTAAATTTTATTTTTTTAAAATATTTATTTTGCCAAACAGTCCAAATCTGACCCCTAAAGTCATTAAAAGTTTTTATTTTAAAATACTTTACCTCTTTAAGTTTTTTATCTGATTTTAAGATCATTGTTGACTCTAAATTTTATCTAAAATTTTACAAAGTTTAATAATTTTATTTTTGTTTAAATTTGGATAATTTCCTATGTACAAAGAAAAAAAATGCATATGTTCTGTATTCGGGAAATTCTTCAAATTAAACTTATTTTTTATTTGTTTTAAATAAGGTTGTCTCAACTGGTTCCCTCCACCAGCACTACCAATACGATATTCGATAGAATTCTTTTCTAAAATAGATATTAATTTTTTAAATAAGATCTTGTTTTTTTTCTTTAATATTATGTGTAAACCATAGTTACTAGATCCTTTTAAATTAAAATCAGTAAAAAAAATATCTTTTCTTAATAATCTTAAAAATAATCTATGGTTGTCATTTCTTTTTTTAATATTGTAATTTAGCCTCTTTAATTGTTCTATACCTATAACCGCTGAAAATTCGGTATTTCTAAAGTTGAACCCTTCAGTATAAAATATGAAATCACTATTTAGATCTTTATAAATTGATTTAACTTTATTAATTAATTTTTGATTTTGAGACTCTCTAAGTAGGCCGTGTCCACGCTTCATTTTAGCCATACTGTCTATAAGTTTAGAATTAGTACAAATCATTCCTCCTTCAATAGTAGAAATATGGTGAGAGTAATAATAGGAAAAATTAGAAATATCTCCTAAAGCACCTCCTTTTTTATTACCCAATTTTATACCGTGAGATTCACAAGTGTCTTCAATTATAAAAATTTTTTTTTTTTTTAGATATTTTAAAAAATTCTTTGAAATACCTAAAAATCCCATTGCGTGAGTATAAAAAATAGCAGCAGTATTTTTTGTAATTTTTTTTTTTACTATACTTTCGTCGAGAGCTAAATTTTCTAAATTTATATCAACAAATATAGGCTTGAAACCAGCGTTTATTACAGAGACAACATCTGAATTCCATGTAAAAGCAGGTATGATTACCTCATTCTTATTTTTTTTTAGCTCTTTTAAAATTTTTAAAGTAATTAAGTTTGCTGAAGCCCCTGAGTTAACAAAAGTGCTGTATTTTACGCCAAGCCATTGAGACCATTTTTTTTCAAAATTTTTAACCTTTTCACCATTAGTGAATTTATCAGTATATTTAATAAACTTTATTAAAGCTTTTTTATCATTTTGGTTGATATTATTGTTCATTAAAGGCCAATTGAATTTTCTCATAGCTAATACAATAAATTAATAAACGTGTTTTTCAATGAATTTTGGTGTAATTAGAATAATAATATTAAAAATAATATAAAATCAAATGAAACTATTATCTGTTGTTTTTTCTTTTAGAAATGAAGAGGGTAATATCAGAGAGCTTGTAGAAAGAGTTAGTCAAAGCACCCAAAAACTAGAAAATTGGCGATTAGAAATGGTTTTTGTTAACGACGCCTCTACTGATAACTCTGAAAAGATTTTAACAGAACTTCAAAAAAAACACCCTATAAGAATCATTAATATGAGTAGAAATTTTGGAGTAGATCCATGTGTTCTCGCAGGTTTTAGGAATGCAAAAGGTGATGCAATAGTGTACTTACATTCAGATTTACAGGATCCACCAGAATTAATTCCAGAATTGATTAAAAAACACGAAGAAGGTTTTGACGTTGTTCACACTGTTAGAACAAAAAGAAAAGGCGAGGGTAAGTTTAGGATGCTAGTTACAAAAATTGCCTACCATATAATTAATTTTTTATCTGACATAAATCTTCCTATTGAAGCAGGAGATTACAAACTTATCTCAAGGAATGCCTTAAATAAAATTTTAGATCAAAAAGAATTTAGGCCCTACGTAAGAGGTCTATCAGTTTGGGTTGGGTTCAAGCAATCATTTTGTTATTATGAAAGACAAGCAAGAGGATTTGGTGAGTCTAAAATGCCTCTTTTATCAAGTGGACCTGTTGGAGACTTTATAAACGGGGTAACTAGTTATTCTTTAAAACCCCTTTATTTCGGAATTTTTTTTGGATTTGTTTCAATATTTATCTCTTTAATTTTAATTTTTTATGCACTCTATTTAAAATTTAATGGCCTAGCAATACCCGGTTCAACAAGCATAATTATTGCAATTTCGTTTTTTTCAGGAATACTATTGTTTACTTTAGGCATCATAGGAATTTACTTAGCTAGAATTTTTGAACAAACAAAGGGAAGAGATCAATACGTAATTAAAAACATTATAGAAAAAGATGATGTAAAGTAATTTAATGAAAAAATATTATCCGATAATAATTTCTTTATTATTGTTAATTTCAGCAGTTTTTTTGTGGGATCAATTAACTCTACCTTATAATGAAAATAATAAAATAGTTGGTGAGTATTTCAACAAGAAATTTAATCCTCTCAATGAGATAGTAAGGTTTGCTTTTTTTATTATATTGCCAAGCTTAGCTTATTTGATTGTTTACTTGAAGGTTGATAAGTCCATTCTTAGTTTTAAAAAAAACAGCCAAAACTATTTTCTTAATAACAAAAAAAACAAAAAAGGATTTAACAATCTAAATTTTTGGACTTTTTTATTTGTAGTACTTATTTTTCTTGAATTTTTGTCCGTTGATTTATCACGTTTTCAAGCAATTGATACATTCCATGATACCGTTTACTTAACACCGCCTTTCAACTATTTGACATATAAAAGTTTTTTTAACTCTACTTTGTACGATTATGGTTTTGCCGGAAATAATCTAGGATTATTTTTTAATTTCTTTTTTGGTTTCTACTCGCTAGGTGCAATAAATTTTTTAAAATTAATTTTAGTGTTTTTAGTCAAACTATCCTTAATATTTGTCTCAAAAAAATTAGTGGAATACATAAAATTTGATTTATTAATAAAACAATTATTTTTTATAATCTTCACTTTTATAATTTTAAGTTTACCGGATTATTACGATCAAACCTCTTATTATTCACCGAGAACTTCTTTATACCTATTATTTATAATTTTGTTAGGTTCAGCACTGTGTGATCCGAAATTTAAAGAAATTAAATTTTTTATCATTGGTTCATTCTCGCTGCTTTCTTTGTTTTGGTGGTTTGATATTGGCTTTTACATAAATTTATTGTTGTTTTTACTGGTCATTTTTTTATTAATTCATTTGAAATGGAGGAGCCTTTTCTTTCTATTATTTGGTGCACTATTTGCTTGGATAAATTTTTTTTTAATTTTCCCCTCTGAGGAGATAAACAGTTTTTTCGAAAATATTAAATTTATATTTTTAACCACTGATTATCTAATAGGTCTTGAGTATTTGAAACCTTTTTCTGAAGGTAGTATTAGGTGGACTAGAGCTCTTTTAATAATTTATTTATCTTGTATTATTTTGATAAATGTCAATTTTAGTAAAAAAATAAACATAGATCACAAAGCTAAGATTTTTTTAAATACAATCTTTTTGAGCGGAGTAGTAATGTTTAAGTCGGCACTTACAAGATCAGATGTATCTCATATAAAATACTCATCAGGTTTATATACAACTGTTTTTATATTTTTAATTTTTTATTTAATAATTGATTATTTAATAAGAAATAATGAATTAAATAAATTTTTAAATCAAATGACTTCAAAAAATAAAAAGAAAATACTTATTTTTTTACCGATCTTTTTATCTATTTTATATTTATCTGGAATAATAAGCGATAATAGCCCCACATTTAAAAATAAAGTTAATAATTTAATAAATTTTAATCAAAATTTAAGTATACTTATTAAAACAGATGATCTTAAATATTTAAAAGGAAATAAACTTTTAGCTTACAAAAGGTATAAAGAATTAAGTAAAAATGATGATTGTCTTCAATTTTTTTCAGATGATAATTATTTTCCATTTTTTATAAAAAAGCCTACTTGCACGAGGTATTATTTGTCCAATCAAATAATAAATAATTTTAGTGAGGATGAATTCATAGCAGCATTCAAGCAAAAGCTTCCCGATATAATTTTGTATAGATCACCATCAAATTTATTATTAAATCGTAGAAATTTACCAGGGGCAATTAACTTTATAAAAGAAAATTACATATTTCACGAGGACTATAATGGATATATTTTTTACAAAAAAAAAAGTTTCTAGTTTTTTATCTCTTAACTAATTTTTCCACTAAAAATAAATAAATTTTATATGGCAGAATTCTTAAAAATTTTAATATCAATGTTAATTGAATAGGAAAATGTATTTCGAAAGAATTTGAATTTACTAAACCAGAGTAAATTTGTTTTGCAGCAAATTCAGGTGATTTTAAGAATGGCATGTTAAATTCATTCTTGTCTGTTAAAGGTGTTTTTATAAAACCTGGAGAAACTAAGGATATTCTTACATCGTATTTTTTAAAATCAAAATATATACTTTCAGCAAAATTTGTTAATGCAGCCTTAGATGGTCCATAACCACTAGAATTAGGCAAACCTCTGTATCCTGCAATAGACGATGCTATGGAAATATGTCCTTGTTTTTTACTTTTAAAATATTTTTCAACTGATTTTACACAATTTAAAACTCCAAAATAGTTTACGTTCATGACAAATTTATTTTGTTCTAAGTTAATTTCTTTTTCTTTGTTAGGGTCGTAAGTGCCACTACAAAAAAAACATAAGTCTACATCTTGAAATTCTTGTAAGATACTTTCAAAAGTATCATTACAATTATTCAAATTTGTAACATCTAAAGGGAAAGAAAAAATATTTTTATCTTTGGCCATTTCATTTAAAATTTCTTTTCTTCTAGCAGAAACTGCAACTTTCCACCCTTCCTCGGAAAATTTTTGTGCTACAGACTTGCCTATACCGCTACTAGCCCCAGTTATCCAAATCTTTTTCTGATTTTCACTCATAATTTAGTTATATATGATTTTATGACAAAGAATAAATATTTATCTTTGACTATACTTCTTTTTACAACTCTCATAGCTTCTTCTATTGGAGGGTTTGTGACATCATCTTTTAAAGAACCTTGGTATTCTCAAATTATTTTGCCAAGCTTTAATCCTCCTAGTTGGGTATTTGGACCGATTTGGTTAACTTTATATATAATGATGTCAGTAGGTGCGTGGCATGCATGGATTAAAACTCTTGATCAAAAACTCTTAAATTTATATTTCATACATCTAATCTTTAATAATGCTTGGAGCATTTTATTTTTTGGTTTTCACTCTATTATTTTAGCTTTAATAGATTTGATAATAATAATTTTATTTATAATTTTACTGATGAAAACTTATTTTAAAAAAAATATGATAAGTTTTTATTTGTTTATTCCTTATTTTTTATGGTCAAGTTATGCGCTATTATTAAATACGACAATTTATTTAATAAATTGAAAATAATACTTATTTTATGACGAAAAAAGAATATTTAAATTTTATTAAAAAATTGCCTAAGAAACTAAATAGTTTTTACCTTGAGAATTCAAAAAAAAGTATAGTTATAAAAAATAAATCTAAAAATAGAATTAAATTTGATCCTGTAACAAACTTAGATAAATCATTTGAAAAATTTATAAGAAATTTAATAACAAAAAAATTTCCAAAAGACTCTATTGCAGGTGAAGAATTTAAAGATAAGATTTCCTCAAATAAATTTAAATGGACAATTGATCCAATAGATGGAACTAAAGCCTTTATTGAGGGCGCCTCGACATGGTCAAATCTAATAGGTTTATCTATTAAAAAAAAATCTGTTTTAGGTTTGGCAAATTTTCCGAAATTAAAAAAATACTATTTTAATGATGAGAAAAAAACTTATGTTTTCAAAAACAAAAAAATAATTATTGCGAACAACAAAGGTAAGAAAAAAATGAAAACATTTAAAATAATTGGTAACTTTAGAACAACATCTATATCTAAAAAAAATAGGATTATAAGAAAATTAGGAAAAAATTTTCAATTGAAAAGTTTTGATGCAATGAGCTTTTGTATGTTAGCGGAGGGGAAAGTTGATGCCGTAATAGAGGCTAATTTAAAAACTTTCGATATTTTGCCCTTAATTCCAATTATACAAAATTCTGGGAATATTGTAACTACTTGGACAAATAAATCTGCTGAAAATGCGGGAAATATAGTTGCAAGTTCTAATAGAATACTTCATGACAAACTTATAAAGTTATTAAAATGACTATGATAAATTTATTTTTTAACAGAATTTACAGAGCAATTAAAATTGACATTGAACTTTATGAAGAAGTTGAAAAAGATAACAAAGCTACCGTCCAGGCTGGGTTAGTTGTTGTGCTTTCAAGTTTAGCCGCCGGAGTAGGAGCCTTGCAGATGGGCATGACAAACTTTATTTTGGCACCGATTTTGTCTTTGTTAAGCTGGTATGTTTGGGCTTATGTAATATATTTTGTGGGAGTTAAATTATTTGGAGGAAAAAATACTAAGAGCAATCATGGAGAACTTTTAAGAACTATTGGTTTTTCAAGTGCTCCTGGTTTAATCAGAGTCTTTGGAGTAACACCAGACTTAATGACAGTAACATTTATTGGTTCAGCGTTTTGGATGTTAGCCTGTATGGTCGTAGCAGTTAAATCAGCTTTAGATTACGACAGTCTATGGAAAGCCTTTGGTGTAGTAGTAGTAGCATGGCTGTTTCAAGCTTTCTTTTTATTATTAGTTTTAATTCTTTTTAAAGGAATTTAAATAGGGAAGATATTTTTTGATAACCAACAACTACTGCAAAACTTATAGCCGTGCATTATTAAGTTTTGTCTAACACTTTCTTCCTCATTTTTACATTCTTCACATATATTATTGGGAATTTCATTGTCTACGACAATATGATCATCGTTTTTCATACTCGTTAATATATCATTAAATCGTGAAAAAAATTATTCTTATTACTATTATTTATTTAATTAACTATAGTATTCTTAATGCTGAAATTAAAAGAGCGTATTTCGCTGGAGGTTGTTTTTGGTGTATGGAAGAATCTTTTGATCAGGTTAATGGTGTGTTATCATCAGTATCTGGATATTCAGGAGGCCATCTCAAAAACCCTAAGTATGAAGATGTTATTTATTCCGACTCTGGACACGTAGAAACTATAGAAATTACTTACGATTCATTAATTGTTGACTATCAAAATTTGTTAGAAATCTACTGGAAGAATATAGATCCTTTTGATGAAGAGGGACAATTTTGTGACAAAGGAAAAAGTTATAGGTCAGTAATTTTTTTTGAAAATCAACAACAAAAAGACCTTATAGACAAATCTTTCAGGAAATTTGAAAAAAAATTCGGCAATAAGATAGTCACTTTGGTTTGGAAATTTGAAAAATTTTACTCTGCAGAAAATTATCACCAGGATTATTATGAAAAAAATTTTATTCGTTATCTAATGTACAAGAAAGGATGTAAAAGAGAAGAAACTCTTAATAAAATATGGAATTAAAAAAAATATTTTTTGCAATTATTTTGTTTTCTATTTTTAGCACCAGTAAAGCTCAAATAGTTAAACCTGCAGAAAATTTAACAGCTTATGATGTGATAAAAATACAGCTAGATGCATTAAAAAAAAATAATGATAAAAATGATGGTATAAAACAGACATGGCTTTTTGCTCATCCTGATAATAAAAAATTTACTGGTCCTTATGATAGATTTAAAGACATGATGTATGGACAGCAGTATAAGTTTCTTTTAAACCATTCATCTCATAAAATAGATTTAATAAGTAACAGTCCAAATACTTTTATTTATAGTGTTGAAATTATCGCTAGTGACAAAAAAATATTCTTTTATGAATGGCATGTCCAAAAGGGCACTGAAGAAGGTTGCGCAGAGTGTTGGTTTACATCAGCTGTTTCACAACCATATGATCAAGGAAACACAATTTGAAACGCCCACCTTTTGTTTATAGGTATTTAATAATTGGATTGATACTTGTGGGGCCACCTATTTTAAGCGCTCATTATGGCTCAATATATTTGGGTAAACAGAATGGAGTACTTTTAGGTTTTTGTGTTGGAATAATCTGTGTCGCTTTTGCTTGTTGGAAATTATATATCGATGACTGGAGGGATGACGAAGATTAATGCAGTTTGTAACTTCAAGATTTGAGGCCTTAAATAAACTTAATAAATTTATAGAAAGTGATATTTTAAATTATAATTCAAAAAGAAATTTTGATTTTGGTATAGATAATAGAAGCAATGTTTCTTGTTTGTCACCTTATATAACTCACAGATTAATCACAGAATATGAAACTGCAAAACTTGTTCTATCGAAATTTCCTTTTCAAAAAGTAGATAAGTTTATTCAGGAAATCTTTTGGAGAGTATACTGGAAAGGATGGTTAGAATTAAGACCAAAAGTTTGGACTGACTTTATAGAAGATCTTAAGACAATCAAAGAAGATGAAAATTATTTTAAAGCCATTAACGGGGAAACACAAATTGAATGTTTTAATGACTGGGTAAAAGAATTAAAAAATTTCAATTATCTTCACAACCATACCAGAATGTTGTTTGCGAGTATTTGGATATTTTCTTTAGGATTGCCTTGGCAAAAAGGAGCAGAATTTTTTATGAAACATTTATACGATGGAGATGCAGCATCCAACACGCTAAGTTGGAGATGGGTAGCAGGAATACAAACTAAAGG
>MDSV01012092.1_pt1 | contig 25708 bp, 23 predicted proteins | sample 810851 | NCBI WGS metagenome assembly MDSV01 (sample SAMN05326640, study PRJNA326480) | marine metagenome | isolation source: seawater | place: Atlantic Ocean: North East | collected 2012
AAAAAAATTATAAGGTTGATGAACATATTGCTTAAGTAATTTATTTGATATTTTAGATTTAAGATTCCAAGAAAAATTGTTTATATGATATTGGATAAGTACAATTATAATATTTTTTAAAACATAAAAAATTACCATACAAGCTAGAATTATTGAAAGCTGACTAAAATGAGTAAATGAACTTAAAAAAAAAAAATATTTTTCTAAAAATTGTTGATCAAAAATTACTTTGATAGTTGGAAGTATTAGTCCTAATCCGAGAGTTTCTAAACCCATTGTAAAAAGCATAAGTGGGAAAATTAAATAAAAATTTTTTTTCTCTTTTTCAGAAAGTAATTTAGGAAGTTCCTTTAAAAGCTTAAACATTTAACAATTATTATATTTTAAATACCAATTGATAAAATTTTTAATCCCATTTTCGATATTTGTATTTGGTTTATATTTTAAGTTTCTTTTAATTTTGTTCATACTTGATCTAGTTGATTTTATATCTCCAGCTTGAAGTGGTAGATAATTTATTTTTGCTTTTTTTTTTAAATTTTTTTCAATTAATTTTATATATTCCATTAATTTTACAGGCTTATTGTTACCGATATTATAGATCTCAAATGGAGCCGATGAAGTATCTGGTGAGGGATTTATTTTGTTTTTTTGATATTTAGGTACTGTTTTTATAGCACTAATTATACCTGAAACAATATCGTCTACATAAGTAAAATCTCTTATGTGTTTACCATAATTAAAAACATTTATTGGTTTATTTTTAACAATGTTATCTACAAAATTATAAAGTGACATATCAGGTCTTGACCAGGGACCATATACAGTAAAAAATCTAAGTCCTGTTGTAGGAATCTTATATAAATAACTATAACTATGAGCCATAAGTTCATTTGACCTTTTAGTTGCAGCATAAAATTGAATTGGATGATCTGCAGTATCTTGCTCTCTGAAAGGAAACTTTTTATTTAATCCATAAACACTGCTGGTACTTGCGAATATTAAATGTTTAACAGCATATTTTTTACATAATTCTAAAATATTGAAAAATCCTACAATATTATTTTTCAAATATGCCTCAGGTCTAGTTAAAGAATATCGAACTCCTGCTTGTGCAGCTAAATTAACAACATATTCCGGTTTAAATTTTTTAAAAATTTTTTCTAAATTTTTAAATTTAGATATATCTAAGTTTTTCTGAGAAAAATTTTTATTTTTATTTTTTTTTAGTAAATCTTTTACTCTATCTTTCTTTAACCTAACGCTATAATAAGGATCATAACTATCCAATCCAATAATTTTATTATTTTTATTTTTTTGTAATTTTAAACATAAATGATATCCAATAAAACCAGCAGAACCTGTTACAAGTATTTTCATTTTTTTTTATAAGATTTTTTTTGACTTAAATACCACTTATATGATGTTTTTACTATATTATTTAATCCACTTCGTTTGGGTGACCAATTCAAAATTTTTTTTGCTTTATTAATGTTTGATATTAAAATTGGTGGGTCTCCGTGTCTTTTTTTTTCAAATTTAAAATTTATTTTTTTTTTTTTAAATTTTTGAACTTCTTCTAAAACCTCTAATACAGAGTATGATTTACCTGACCCAAGATTTATATAGTTTATTTTTCTCATTTTATTTTTTATCAATTTTCTTAATCCTATTACATGAGCTTCAGCAATATCAGAAACATGTACGTAGTCTCTCATGCAAGTACCATCTTTTGTATTATAATTATTTCCAAATATTTTGAAAAATTTCTTATTCTCACATGCCTCAATTAAGTTTGGGATAAGGTGAGTCTCTGGGTTATGCAATTCTCCTATTTCCATTTCCTCATCTGCGCCAGAGGCATTAAAATATCTAAAAGAGCAAAAATTGATACCAAATATGTTTGAGTAATCTTCAAGCATTTTTTCAACATAGAGTTTAGACTTACCATATGGACTAATTGGATTTGTTATGAAATTTTCTTTAATTTTTTTTTCTCCTGGCTCTCCATAGACTGCTGCAGTGCTAGAGAATATGAAATTTCTAATTTTTTTTTTTAAAACGAAATCAATTAAATTTATAAAGCCTGCTATATTATTTTTATAAAATTTGCTAGGATTTTTGTATGACTCTCCAACCTCTATATTTGAAGCCAAATGTATTACTCCTTTAAAATTAAATTTGTCTAACTTTGATAAATCTTTAAAATTTTTAAGATCACCAACAACTAAATCTCCCCATTTGACAAATTTTTTATGCCCATTAGATAAATTATCAAAAACTATTGGCTCGAGTCCTTTTCTGTATAAATTTTTACATATATGGCTGCCTATATAACCTGCTCCACCTGTAACTAAAATTTTCACTGTATGACTATTTTTTAATTTTAAATATCTTTAAAATTTTAGATAACATGTAAAAAATCTTAAAGATAATAAAATTTATGTTGAATTTATCCTCTGGAGAGGGAGCCATTATAGATAACAAGTAATATTTTGATTTATAAAATTTATTTAAATATAATTTTTTTTTAATTAAATCAAAGTCATATAAAGGATTTTCAAAAAATGTATAAATAAAAAGTCCAATTACCTCTATATCTCCCCATCTATACTTAAATTGCCCATTACTATCATTTACTGCTTTAATATATTCTTCCCAGTTATTCTTTTTAAATAATTCAATATTATATAAATTACAATTACCAGCAGACCATAACAATTTATGCATTTTTTGCTCATCATTTTGTTCAACTGCTGTTCTTAAGCTAATATTTTTTGGGGTTATCTTTTTCTTTTTAATATAGTCAAGATAGAAATCCCATAATTTTTCTCTTGTATTAATTACGTTTTCATTAACATAATTCCATGTGTAAGCAGTAGCCATTGGATAATTTTTTAATATTTCAAATAAATTAAAATCAATTTTTTTTTTAAACCAACTGTCATCATCTATTCTCATCGTATATTTATATTTTTTTAGATGGTCTGTAATACAGCCATATTTATTATAGGATGTAATATTGCTTACAAATCTTTCCATATATAAAAAGCCTACCCTTTTACTCTTTCCACTAAATCTTTTTTTCACATAAGGGTTGTATTCTCTGTTATAAAAGATTTCTTCCTCAGGTATATTTTCTGGAATGCGTGGAAATATTTCAATGAATTCAATTTTATTTGGGTTATTTTCAAGAATATAACTAATAAATTTTTGATCATAAGTGCCTGTAAAATAATAAACAAATATTGGAAAATTATATTTTGAATTAAAGTTTTTCCAAAATTCTTTAAGACATTTATTTAACAGAAATTTTCGCGAAGATAACATGTAGACTGCACACTCAGAATTTTTCATATGTACTTATATGTTAAACAAACTTTGATTAAATTTTCAAACATTTAATATACTATTAAGTAATGCCTGTCATCCTTTTCTAAACTTATAATTATCGATATTTGAAAAATTAATCTGATTAACAAAATATTTTCAAAATTGAATATTACAATATAGCTCTACCTAAAAATCTAATAATTTAAAGTTGGGAGAATTTACACTTATATTTGTATCTTTAGGAAAATAAAAATTAGTATCAGGGGTATTTGTGATAAATTTTTCAAATTCTAAAAGATTTTTTTTTCCATTTTTTTTATGAATAATAATACTTTTTTCTGAACCAAAGTTTTCTATTAAAGAAACATTATGCATACCTTTTTGATAAAAATCAAATCCGAAAAGATAAATATTTTTAACTTTTAAAATTTTAGAAAAGAAAACAACAGCTAGCACACCTGACCCCACTTGTTTTTCATAAAACGTATTTACGATGTCACCCCTAAAATAATTTAATTTACCATAAAGTACTCCCTTATAATTTCTATTTAGTTTACTTGTAAGTTTTTGATTATCCATCCTAGTAATATAACAATTTTTTATTTTTAATTTAATTATCTGAAACAATGAAATAACTGGCTCTTCAATATTAATTACTGGAATAACATTTCTATTTTCTAAAGATTTAATATTATTTCCAATATCTTTTTTTGTGAAATTAATAATTGCTATATTTTTAACATTATTTAGTTGATTAAAGTTTTTATAGTAATCTACTAATGATGATCCTCTTCCCAGAATAATTAAGTCATCAATATCATTAATACTATTTCTATTAGTAATAAATATTGATATTAATATTCTTATAAAAGTAATTAAATATTTTCTTAAAAATTTTATCACTTTTTACAAAATTTTTTTGTTTTATAGTAGCTTAATGCCATAGTTGAGAATGTTGGTGGTAACACGGAAATATCTTTCACACTAGAACTGTCCACACATATAATGTTTTTTCCAAATTTTTTTTTTAAAAAAACTTCTAAAGGCATTCTTTTATTATTTATTTTAAAAAAGAGATTATGATAATGAAATCCTAAAATATTTTGACTTTTTCCAATTATTTTTAAATTTTTGTTTAGATTATGAATAAATTTTTTATAGACTAAATCTTTAGAGGAGTCGTAAGTAGAATGATGTTTTACTTTATAATTCTTTAACATTTGAAATACACTAATCATCTTTGGTGTCCATAATTGTATTGGCTTTATAAATTTTGAAAATTTTGAAAATTTTAAATTTTTTAGAAAAAATAAATTTTTTTTAAAAAAATATGAAACTATTTCATTTATTTTAAAATTTGAAAGATCATATACAGAAGCAAAGAAAATATTCTTTTTATTAATTTTTTTTTGAATAATTGTAAAATTTTTATACTTTGAACTATTTTTAATTATATTTTTCATATCAAGACAAAATAGGTAATGCGGTAAGTGATCACAAAAAAAAATATTTTTTTGTGAAGTGGAGTTTAATAAGATTTTTGATAATGATAAGGTTCCAGTTGCTAGAATTATTTTTTTTGCTTTTATTTTTTGAGTTGTTTTTTCAAAGCAAATTTCATAAAAATTTTTGGACTTAAAAATTTTTTGTACTCTTTTTTTTTTAATTTCAAGGAATTTTAGTCTATTAAGTTTATTAATAATCTTCTTAAAGATATTATTATTCCAAAAAATAAAGGATGGACTGTAATTTTCAAAATTTTCACTAATTATTTCATTAGATTTATATTTAATTTTTAATAATTTTAAATTTTCAAGTACTTTTTTACAGTAAAAATTATATTGAGAATAGTTTTTAAAATTTTCTATGAATTTATCATTTTTATCGTATTTCTGAAGCTGACCACCCCAAAAATTTGATAATCCGCCTATTAAACCAGTAGAGTACAAATTTTTTTTTGTTTTAAGTATATTAAATTTTTCAAAGTATTTTTTATTTTTTTTTATGTTTTTTAAAAAATTTATATGAGAATTTGAACATACTAGGTTTTTTGATTCTCCTGTAATTAATAAAATTTTTTTTCTTTGTTTTAAATTTTCACTTAAAGATAAAGCTGAAAAGCAGGCGGTTGGGCCGGATCCTATTATAATATAGTCAAAAATTTCATTTTTTTTCATAGTATTTTTCTATGGTGTTACACAATTTAATTATATAATTTTTTGTCAACTGATGATGAGTTGGGAGTATAATTAACTTTTTTACATGATTTTTAGTGTTATAAATTGATCTATTATACTTTTTAAATATATTTATTGAGGAACAATCTCTATAAAAATATTGTGATATATCGAACCCATTTATCATTAAAAATTTTGATAATTCCTTTTTGTTATTAACAAGTATAGGAAAATTTATAAAAGATGAATTTGCCTGCAATTTATCACTATAGTTAAGAACAATTTTATATTTACTTAAATAAGATCTGTATAACAAATAGTTTCTTTTTCTTAGTTTGCGATTATTTTCCAAAAATCTGAAACTTTTTTGAATATTCTGTATTTGATTAAAATTCAATATTCTCAGAAAGTTACTTGGTATATTTTTCCTTAAAAAAGGATTTGGATCGTTTTTTGTAAGTTTAAGTAAAGTTTTTATGTTATTTAGAAATGAAAATTTAAACATAGGAAATGTAAAAAAATTGAAAATTAATTTACTTAACATTAATTGATAAATCATAAACTTTATAGTTCCACTAATAAAATCTGAAAATTTGTAAGTTTTATACCTTAATAATTCTTTATGAAGTTTTCTATATATTTGCTGATTTTTTACATATAATCCACCACCTAAAATTGAGCTTGAAAATTTATAAAATCCAAAACTAAATATCGAAAAATCAGAAAACTTGGATAAATTTTTTTTCTTGTATTTACTATCAATTGATATTGCTAAGTCGTTTATTAAAATTATTTTTTTTTTTTTACAAAAGCTATAGATTTTATCCATTTCAGGATTAATTGTTTCATAGTGAGTTAAAATTAAAGCAGCAGTATTTCTATTCACTTTGGATCTTATATTTTTTAAAGTTAAATGGTTTGAATTTTTGGCAATATCACAAAAAATAGGTTTTCCATTTGCACATAGAACCATATTAACTAAATCAAAAATAGTAAATGGGCTCATTAAAATTTCTTTTTTTTTATTTTTAATAGCTTCTCTACAAGATAAAAAAATTCCAAATCTTCCTTGAGAAATTGGAAGCATATTTTTAACTTTAAATTTTTTATTAAAGGTTTTATTGAAATAATTTATTAATTTATTATTGTGATATTTACTGTCTGATTTAAGAAGATTAATGACACTTTTAAGATATAATATTTGTCTTGGATAAGTAATCATTTTTTGTAAAATTTATATTTCAAGATAACTCTAAATGCTTTAATAGCATCAATAAATCTAATTTTTTTTCCCTCTTTTGCAGTTCTCCCTTTATAGCTGATTGGAACTTCATATATTTTAATTTTTTTATTAGAAAGTTTGGTTGTCACCTCTGGACAAAAACTAAAATCATTTTCTTTTAAATCTAAATCTTTAAAAATTTCTGTCTTAAAAACCTTATAGCATGTATGTGCATCTGTGAGATTTTGATTATTAAAAGTATTAGAAAGAATTGTTAAGAAATGATTTCCAAATGTTCGAAATAATGAAATAAATTCATTATTATCAATATATCTTTTTTTTCCTAATACTCGGGAGCCATATACAACTAAAGCTTCGTTTTTAATTATTGGAGATATAAGAGACTTATAATCTTTTGGATCATATTCTAAGTCACCATCCTGTATAATTACTATTTCACCATTTAAGTGCTTTGATGCTGATTTTATTGCAGCTCCTTTACCCAAATTTTTACTGTGGTTAATGATAATATCAATCTCATTTTTATTTTTATTTATTTCATCTAAAGTATTATCTGTGGACCCATCGTTAACCACTATAATTTGTTTGTCTAAATTTAGACTAAATATTTTTTTTAAAAGTTTCGATATTGCTCTCTCTTCATTAAAAACTGGAATTATTATAGATATTTTCATATTTAACTTTATATATATTTTTTATAGTTTAATAATTCGCACACAATGAAAAAATTCTTTATAACTGGCGTAATGGGTTTTGTTGGTTTTCATTGGGCAAATAATCTATTAAAAGATGGCCATAAAATCATAGGTATTGATACGAATATAACCTCAACAAAGCTTTTAGAAAATAAAAATTTTGAATTTGTAAACGAAAGTATTTTAGAAAATAAATCCAAATTAAGTGAATTAATTGGTAAAAGTGATTATGTGCTTCATCTTGCTTCTATAGCTGAACCAGATAGATACTTATCACATCCAAAAACCGTCATTGACATATCTGCTTTTGCCTCTTTTGAGATAATAAAGTTATGTATGAAGCATAAAAAAAAAATTTTTTTTACATCTACTTCAGAGATTTATGGAAAAAACTTAAAAATTCCTTTTTCAGAGAATGATGACAGACATCTAGGATCTACTTCGATAAAACGCTGGTGCTATAGCAGCTCCAAAGCATTAGTTGAGCATTATTTAGAAGCATGCTCATTTCAAGATAATCTTGAATTCAGAGTTGTGAGATTATTTAATATTTATGGTCCTAATTTGAAAAATAGAGTTATTGCAAGGTTTATAGAAAATGCTTTGTTAAACAAAAATCTCGAGTTAAATAATGGTGGAAATCAAACAAGGTGTTTTACTTATATAGAGGATGCTATAGATGCGTTTAATTTGATTATTGATAGTGATGACTGTAAAAATCAAATTTTTAATGTTGGAAATACCTCAGAAATTACAATTAAGGATTTAGCAAATAAAATTGTGCAAATAAGCAATAGTAAATCTAAGATAATATCTAAAAGTTATCTAGAACAATTTGGAAATAGTTATGAAGATATTCAAAGAAGAGTTCCATCTGTAGAGAAGTTAAAAGACCTCACGGGATGGGAAGCTAAAATAGATTTAGACGAAGGATTGAGAAGGACTATAGATTATTGTAAGAGTAATTAATATATGGATAATGTAATATATGGCTTTAATGGAAGATTAAAAGAAAGTTTTCCTTCACAAGTTATGGTCGATATAACTGAAGTATGTAACCTTGGTTGTATTCATTGCGCCCATCCAGCTTTCAAACTAAGTAAAATATATCAGAAAAATATGCTTGATCCTGCACTTAATAAAAAAATGGTAGACGAAGTTTATGAATATGGGAAAGGATTAACAAAGTACATTAGATATACTAGTAATGGAGAACCACTTGTTCATCCAAAGTCATACGAAATGATACTTTATGCAGTAAATAACTCGGGGACTAAAGTTACTTTAACTACGAACGGTACTTTGCTTAATGAGAAACGAATGATGAAGTTATTAGATACTGGTCTTCATATGATAGATGTTAGCATCGATGCTTTTTATAATGAAACCTACAAAAAAGTAAGGGTCGGAGGTGATTTAGATATCACAAAAAAGAATGTATTAAAATTGATTCAACTTAGATCGCAAAGTGCAGGTGATACAAAAATAATAGTAAGTTTTGTGGAACAAAAAGAAAATTCGAATGAAATACCAATATTTAAAAAATTTTGGGAAGAAAATGGTGCTGATGAAGTCTTAATTAGAAAATTGCACACAAATAGCGGATCTAATGAAAATAATGATTTAAATGATAAAATTTCAACTCCAAAACGTAGGCCATGTTTATATCCTTGGGAAAGAATAGTTTTAACTGCAAATGGTAAATTATCCTTCTGTCCAACAGATTGGTATGGCAAATCAAAAATTACAGATTTTAAGAACACAAATATAAGAGAAGTATGGTCAAGTTTTTTTTATAAAGATCTTAGAAATCAACATATTAATTTGAAGTTTGAAAATAAGTTTTGTAAGCAATGTCCAGATTGGTGTAATACTAGTTGGCCAATGGATGAAAAAAAAAGTTATGCAGATTTAGTCGAAAAAATCTTATACGAAAAAAATCATTAACTTATGCAAAAAAAAAAATTTTTTTATGGAAGACATTCCATTAACAATAAAGATATAAGTGCTGTTACAAATGCAATTAAATCAAACTTAATTAGTCAAGGAAAAGAATTAAAAAAATTTGAAGACAAGGTAGCTAAGTTTACGGGTTCCAAATTTTGCCTTGCTGTTTCTAGCGGGACTGCAGCTTTACATATTGCAGTTTTATCACTTAATTTAAAAAAAGGATTTCTAGGAGTAACCTCACCAATAACTTTTGCTGCAACACCAAACTCTATCATTGGATCTGGGGGGATATTGGATTTAATAGATATTGACCCAAAAACGTTTAATTTATCTAGTAAAAATTTGGAAAAATATCTTAATGACAGAAAAAAAAAGAAGAAAATAATTCCTAAGCTTATAATACCAGTGAATTTTGCTGGATCTACATCTGAAATGGATAAATTATATAAAATTGCAAAAAATAATAATATTAAAGTTGTTGAAGATGCCAGTCAAGCTATGGGTGGGGCTTATAAAAATAAAAAAATTGGATCATGTAAATATAGTGACGTAACAGTATTTAGCTTACACCCAGTGAAAACTATTACAAGTGGTGAAGGTGGAATAGTTTTAACTAATAAAAAAAATTTATATGAAAAAATGAAACTTTTAAGAGCAAATGGTGTAAGAAAGACTAACAAGCCGTCATGGTTTCATAATGTCGAAAATTTTGGCCTAAATTATAAAATTTCAGAAATTAATTGCGCTTTAGGTAACTCGCAGTTAACAAAAATAAAAAAATTTATTAATATTAGAGAAAAAATTGCTAAATTTTATTTAAGAAATATAAACAATAAGGTATTTTCATTTCAAAAAATAGATCCTAATTGTAAATCTGCGTGGCACCTATTCATAATTAAGTTTAATAAGCCAATTTCAAAAAGAAAAAAAAGTATTTTTTATAATATTTTGAAAGATAAAAATATTTTTCTTGATTTAAAATACAAACCTTTAGATATGATGCCATATTACAAAAAAAAATTCAAATTAACTAGATGTATTAATGCAAGAAATTATTTCGATCAGACATTTTGTTTACCTATTTATCCTGGATTGAAACATAAAGATTTAAAATATATAGTTAAAAATATTAATGAAACTGCATTAAAGCTTGATTTATGAATGAAGTAAAAATAGGTAATAAAGTTGTTGGTAAAAATACTAGCGTTAAATTTACAGCAGAATTGGGCGTTAACCACTTAGGGAACTTTGATAGAGCAAAACAAATGATTAAATCTGCAGTAAATGCAGGATCTGATTTTTTGAAATTTCAAACTTATTTAAGTGACGATAGATATGATAAAAATAATAATCCATACGGAAAAAAATTTATAGAAAATTTATCAAAATGGGAATTTGATAGAATAAGAGATAAAGAACTTTGGGATTATGCAAAAGATTTAGGAGCACAAATATTTACAACACCATTTGATGCTAAAAGTTTAATTTTTGCCGAAGAAATGGGTTCTATAGCTTATAAAATTGCTGCATTTGAAATAAATAATCATGTTTTGATAAACGAAATATGTAAAACAAACAAACCAATAGTTATATCAAGAGGTATGTGCTCGCTAGAAGAGATGGATAATGTAGTCGAACTGTTTGAAAAAAATAATTGTAAGTATGTTATCTTGCACACAATTTCATCTTATCCTTTAAAAAAAATTGATAGCCACTTAAGCATGATTAGTACTTTAAAAAAAAGATATAATTGTCCGATTGGTCATTCTGATCATACTCACGGAACTGAAATTCCTCCTCTCGCTGTTGCTGCTGGTGCTGAAATGATTGAAAAGCACTTTACGATCAATCCAAAATTAAGGGAATCAGATAATTTTTTCTCTGTAACAGAAGAGGAAGTAAAAGAGATTAAATTTTTAATCGATAAAGTAAAGACATATATGGGTAGCGATAATATAGAAAAAATCGCAACAGAAGATTTCATGTGGAATTTTAGACGAGATACAAGAAAAAAATAATTTAAATAAAATGAAAATTTTTTTTAGATGCCGGGGTGGTAAATTTCAAGGCTGGGGAAATGTAGTTAGATTAGCACGGATAGCAGAGTACTTACATACAAAAAAAATTAAAGTGTTATTTATTTTCGAAGGCGATGAGAAAATAAAAAAGTTTCTAAGTAAATTTAAATTTAAGAAAATAGCCTTAGAAGAAGATATTTCTATAAAGAAAGAAATGTCTATCATCAAAAAACTTGGTGAACCTAAATTTACTTTTCTAGAAATGCTTGATGCAAATTTAAATTTACAATATTTTTATAAATCTATTTCAGAAAAACTGATAATTTTAGATGATTTATTAGATAAAATCTATATTTCTGATTATCTAATATGTTGTCAATCACAAAATATTAAAAAAACACAAATATTAAAAGATAACAATACAAAAATTTTTATTAACTCAAAATATTTTCCATTTAACAATAACTTACTAAATAATTTTAAATCTTCAAATTTAAAAAAAAAAATTTCAAAAATTTTAGTTTTTCTAGGAGGGGGTAACTATGAGAGTGCATTGCTAAAATGTGCTATAGCATTAAAGAAATTTAATTTTGATAAAGTAAAATTTATTTTACCACCAAACATTAATTCAAACTTAAAAAAACAATTAAAAAATATGTCAAGTAACTATGATTTTAAAGATACGATTTACGATGTTAGAACTATATTCAATGAAGCTGATCTAGCTATTGTATCAGGTGGTTATACGAAACTAGAGGCAGCAATTATGAAAACACCATGCATTATAATTCAAACTCAATGGCATCAAAAAAATATATCGAGCAGCTTTGCAAAAAAAACAGGGTGTCCAGACCTTGGCCATATGTCTTCTCTAAAAATAGAGAAAATTATATTTGAAATAAAAAAACTCAAAGCCTTAAGGGTGAGAAAAAAAATATTGTCTAAATATAAAAATGTAGTTAGCAGAAATGGAATAAACAACATCTTAAAGGAAGTTGGGATTTCGGTTTGAGAACTTTGGCTGTAGTACTTGCTAGGAGTGGTTCAAAAAGATTAAAAAATAAACTATTTTTAAAAATAAATAAAAATATAGCACTTGATTTTTTTATTAAACGATTAAAAAAAGTTAAATCTTTAGATGAAATAATAATAGCAACTAGTAAAAAAAAAATTGATAATAAAATATATAAATTTGCAAAAACTAAAAAAATAAAATGTTTTAGAGGTTCCGAAAAAAATGTTTTGAAAAGATTAATGCAATCTATATCTATTGCAGAAAAAAAACCTAATCTTATAGTAAGAGCAAATGCAGATTGTTTATTAATGATGCCAACGATAGTTGATAAAGAAATTAAATTTATGAAGAAAGAAGATTATGATCTATTAACTCCATTTGACTCTAATTATTGCCCTTTTGGATATAGTTTTGTAATTTTTAAACATAATACTTTGAAAAAAATTTATAATAATGCTGTAAAAGCTAAATATTTAGAACATATAGAAAATTTTTGTTTTGATAATGAAAATAAATTTAAAATATACAGACCTAAATATCAAAAAAAAATATTTAAACCTAAGCTGAAGTTAACATTGGATGTAGAAAAAGATTATCAAAAAATTAAATTTTTTGTTAAGAAAATTATTAACGTTCCTATTGCACAACAACCTTCGAAATTAATTAAAATATCAAATGAAATTAAAAATAAAAAATAATAAAAGTATATCAGCTGTGATCATAACTAAGGATAGATCTAAATATTTTTTAAAAGCTATAAAAAGTGTTTTAAATCAATCAAATAAAGTTAATGAAATCATTGTTGTTGATAATGGGAAAAAAAAACCAAAGTTTGATTTTAAAAAAATAAATTATATTAAAACAAGTTATGCAATAGGATCATCTAGAGCAAGAAATATCGGAATAAAAAAATCAAAAGGTAATTATTGTGCTTTTTTAGATGATGATGATGTATGGGATAAAAATTATATTAAATCTTCAAAGAAATATTTAAATCATAATCATATTTTAATCGGTAAAATCTATTCTAGAAATAGTAAAAAAATAATAAAATCAAAGTCTAAAAGTTTTAACAAATTCAATTCATCTATATCAAATTTATTTGTCAGAAATCCTGGGATAATTGGTAGTAATATTATAATACCAAAAAAACAATTGAAAATTATAGGAGGATTTGACAAAAAACTTCCTCTCGGACAAGATAAGGCAATTGTGATTGAAGCATTAAATAGAGGTTTAAAGATTGTCAGAACTAATGCTAAAATTTTTTTTAACGAGAGTACCCATGGTGAAAGAAATACTAATTTGATTAAATATTTAAAAGGTAAGTTAATTTTTTACTCAATGTATAAACAACATATGAGTATTAAAACCAAATCTCTTTATCAGATTTTATTTCTAAAAAACTTTATGTATGGGATCTATAACAAATTAAAAGTATATTTATCTAATTAAGAGTAATATTTTTAATTGATATGAAAAAGACGTGCTGCATAATCCAACCCCACTATCTACCTTATAAAGGATATTTTGATTTATTTAAAAGATCTGACAAAATAATTATTTTGGATGATGTCCAATTTGTTAAACGAGAATGGAAAAATAGAAACAAAATAAGAAAAGGTCCTACAGAAAATACCTTTAAATGGCTTACGGTCCCAATTTATAAAGAGGATCAAAAAAAGAATATTTGCGAGGTAAGAATATCAGATAACGATAATGAATGGAGAGAATATCATATTAATTCTCTTATTTATTCTTATAAAAAAACTGTAAATTTTAAAAAATATAGTCAATCATTTTTTGAAATAATTTCTGATCAAAAAAACATTAAATTGATGGATATCAATATCAAAATTATACAATTAGTCTGCAATATTTTAAAAATAAAAAAAAAATTGTATTATAGTTCAAATTTAAAATTAAAAGAAAAAGGTGTCAAAAAATTAGTCTCAATTTGTAAAATTAATAAATGTGACACATATTTAGCAAATAATAAAACTGTAGAAAATTATGGTATTAAAGAGTTCAGTGATAATAATATTAATGTTTTAATGCAAAATTATTTTGAAAAAAAATATATTCAAAGACATAATAACAAAGAGCTAAAGTGGCTGCAAAGCCTAAGTATTTTAGACTTTATTTTTAACTCCGAAAAATTTAACTGATTTTAATTATTTAGTTAATCTTTTCTAGACAAATTAAATTTTTCATTTTTTCATTACATACATATTTTATTTTTTGTTTATCTTTTTTTAAAAATAGTTTTAATAATTGAAATATTTCGTCATTTTTAATTCCACCTTTTAATTTATCTGTAATTAAATAATTTTCAGATTTATTAATAGAAAATGTAATAATTAGCTTTACAAATAAATTTGTAAATATTTCTTTATAAGATTTTATTTTATTTATTATGCCTGGCTTTAACTCGTTAATAGCACTTAATTTTTCTTCATATAGTTTTTCTATAATTTTTTGTGTTGCTTGCTTTTTGTCGTTATACTCCATCTCTTTTTCTAAAAACTTTTTTGTAAATATTGAGAGTTTTTTATCATTTTTAAATTTATTTCTTTTTAACAATTTGTATGCTTGCTTAAAATTTATAACTTCTTCGCATAGTTCAAAAGAAGGAGTGTCTGTAAACCCTTTCCTTTTTTTATATTTAAGTATTACTGATTTTTTACCCAAAAGTGCTGCTTGTGTTGTAGATGTGGATCCAGATTGTAATATAGAATTTGCTGCATAAAGCCATGGCGTTATGTCATCATCTCTAACTACATTTATATTATTATATTTTGAAAAAATTCTTTTCCATTCGTGAATTTTTTCATTGGGATGAGGTCTTAAAATTATTGTCTCATTATTTTTAATTGAAGCAGATAAATCTTTTAGGAGTTTTATATTTCTCTGAAAATATTTATAAGTCTCATTAATAATATCTTTCCCAAAAAATAAATTTGGATTATTCAGTCTTTGCTTATAAGTTTCAGTGCTTGTTAAACCAAAACTTGAAATAAAAAGGTAAAAATTACCATATTTTTTTTTAATCTTATTAACTTTAGATTTATACAAATATTCGTATTTTCTATTCCACAGATCTACTCTAGGCCATCCACTTATAAAAAGTTTTACTCCACGAAGATTTTTTAATTTTTTTGCATTTTTATAAAATCTTCTATTTGGGAAAAAAATTATATCTGTATTATCTTTTGTAACGTATTTATATCTTTTGCTACAATATTTTTTTACCAAAGATCTTGGGGTCGTTATACCACCTTCTTCATCCATAAATAAAAATTTATGTCCAAGACTTTTATAATATTTAGAATTTTTAATCCATGAACTTTTATGAAAAATAATTGAAGGCTCTGATTTTCTTAACGCTAAATCAATTGTTAAATTTGAGCCGATGTAAACCCTGAAACCTTTTTTTATAAGGTGATAAGCTAAAAAGCATTTAGGAATGAATTCCCTAGATTTTATCTCTACAGTTAAAAAAATTGTTGGTTTTTTGTTAGACATCAATTCAATTGTATAAATCTATTTTTGAGAAATTTATATATATATGGAGTAATTTTTTTCAATATTATTAAGATAAATTTCTTAAAAATAATTTTAGTGATTTAATTTATTAATTTCATCAAAAATTTATTGCTCAATAACAAAACAATCCTAAAAAGGTTATCTTAAATAATAGTTTTTTTGTTTTATTTGATTAATAATTAAATTATTCAAATAATGATAATTTAATATTTTTTTTAAATCAATTATGTAAATAGAATAAAAAATTATAAATAAAAATTTTAATGAAGATCAACAGAAATATATACAAACTTAATTTATGAAAATTTTATTATTTATTTTTTCAATTTATATATCGATAGAAATATTAATATTTATATTTTTACCTAAATTTTTGAAAATAAATGAATTTGATGAGGGAGGTGTAGTTGTTAAAGATAAAAGTTTAGGCTGGAGACAGAAATCAAACATTACCTTTAAATACCATCACAGATATAATAAATTTATTTCTTCAGTTTGTAAGTTTAATAATTTTGGAACTATAGACAAAATTAATTATACAAAAAAAAAGAAAAAAAAAATTAGGGTTGCCTTATTTGGTGATACATATTTTTCAGCTTATGATTATGGATATAAGGACTCATTTCAAAAAATAATCACAGATGAAATTTCCAAAAGTAATCCAAATATTGAAATAATATTTTGTTTTCAAAGAAATTATAACACCTATCAATTATTTAACTTTTATAAAAAATTTTATAGTAAATTTAAAATAGAGCATATTATTTATATATTTAACTCAAATCATCCTAGGCGAAATATAACTCTACATGAAGCTACTAAAAGTAATAAAATAACTTATCCTTATTATAACTTTAAAAATTTAAGAAAAATTAAAGATTTTAATGTAAAACATAAAGATGATTTAGCTTATTTGGATGAAAAGAATAAAGTAATTTATAAAAAAAATAATAATAATTTTTTCAATTTGTTGACTGACTTTGCTTACAATAATCTTTATATTTATTCATATATTTCTGATCAAATCACAGGAAATAATAATTTGCGAAAATATAAGAATATTAGTGAAATAAAAAAGATTGAAAAACAAAGGGAAATAAATTTAGAAAACTATCCATATCAGTGGAAAGTAACTAAAAAAATTTTGTTAGAATGGAATAAATGTCTTAAAAAAAAAAATATTAAGTTTCATCTTGTTAGAAATTTAATTAATTATCAGTATGATTTAAATCTAAAAAAACATGAATTATCATTTCAAAATAATAAATTACCCGAAATATATTATCTAAAAGATATTTCAAAAAAAATTGGGATAAATTATTTGGAATATAATAGAAACGAATTGAAAAAAGGGCTATATTACATAAATCCAAGATATGGTTATTATAATACTAATGGAATAAATTATTTTTCTAAACTTTTGTTAAAAAATATTAAAAATATTATTTTGAAATATAATAATCATTAATTATTAAGCCATCTAAATTAGTTTTTTTAAACACATCTATTCCATCATCGATTGTCTCTACTATTGTTTTTTTATGTACGTTAAAAGAGGTATTTAAAATTGCTCCTACTCCAGTAACTTTTTTTAATGCTTTTAATAAATCATAATACTTATAATTATCTTTGAGCTTTACAACTTGAGGTCTACCTGTCCTATCAGCAGGGTGAATTACATTTTGAAATTTTTTAAAATCAACATTTTGTCTTAATTTAAAACATGTAGTCATATAAAAAGGGTCAATACTATTATTTTTTAAAAAATACTTTTTAAAATCTTCATCGGTAATTGACAATGCAAATGGCATCCAAAAATCTCTTGACTTAATTTTTTTGTTAATTTTGTCAACAATTCCTGGATAACTTATACTAGCTAATATTGATCTATTGCCTAAAGCTCTTTGTCCAAATTCTGCTCTACCAAAAAAACGTCCTATTACATCTCCTTTTTCAATTCTTTTACTTATTGTTTTAGTAGAGTATTTGTTAATTTTAAATTCCCCTAATTTATTAAAATGAATTTTTTTAATTTTATATTCATTACCCAAATAAATATTATTTAAAGGTGTGATTTTTTTTAAAGGAATTTTTTTTTTTATAAAAAATTTTTCCATTAAAAAATAATTCCCTCCAAATACATTTGACTCATCAGCAGGTGACAAAGGTACAAACAATTTTGTTTTATTTTTAAAATTTTTTGACAAATATAAGTTAGCTTTTACATTCATCGCTACACCACCTCCATAAAAAACTTTTCTTGGTTTAAATTTTTTTTCTAAATTAAGAAAGAAATTATATAATAAATCTTCTAAGAATTTTTGAAGTGTTGATGCTACTAAGTCAAATCTAGTGTTGTTAATTTGAAACTTAAATGAATAGTATAAATCTTTTAAACTTTTTTTTGTTTCAATTAATCCAGTTTTTTTATTTAAATAAAAAAATTTTTGAAATTTTTTATATAATTGATGATTTATAGTATTATCAGCATATGGAGCTAAACCCATAACTTTATACTCATCATGGTAAGGTAACATATTTAAACTAAGAGTTGTCCACTGATAAAGTCTTCCTAAATTAAAATTATTTGTGCCTCGAATTAATTTAATACCTTTTAATTTTGTAAATTTTGAAATTGCATGATTATAAAGTCCACCATCACCCTCACAGTGAACTATAATATTTTTATTATCAAATGATTTATTTCTACAAGAGTAAAAAGCATGATAATGGTGAAGTATATGGTGTGGTAAAAATTGAATATTTTCTTTTTTAAAACCTATTTTTTCATAAGCCTCTAATCTTCTACTTAAAAATTCACTTTTTAAATATTTAAATTTTTTTTTATCATTATAAAAACTAGTGTTAATGTGATGATCTTTTTGAATTCTTGAATTACCACCCATTGCAGAAAAAAAAGATTCGATTTTTTTATTTTGAATTAATTTTTTATACCAATATAGCTCGTTTTCTTTTTTCCAGTCTTCTAATGAATATCTTGATTGTCTTTTGAATAAAAAATTTAAAATTGAATTTTTTGACTTAAAGCTATTTGTATCGTTGACAATTCCAATATAATTCACATCTCTCGCCTCAATTTTTAAGTATTTAAGACAAGCTTTTATTGAATTTAAAGGTATACCCACTTCGTTTTTTTTTTTTTACAAACCTATCCTCCTGGAAAGCAGCTATTATTTTTGAACCTTTGGAAATTGATGCAGATGAATTATGATATTCATAGATTGATAATGTTATAATGTCGTTCATAAAATAGCTTATTACTTTCTATAAAAACAGTTCATATAATATTTTTTTTATTAACATTATTAATTATTTTAGATGTTCTTGTGTTCATTACCGCGATGATTTTAGCAGGGTTTCCTTCAACAATTGAATTTTCAGCAATTGATTTATTTACAACAGAGCCTGCTCTTACAAAACAATTTTTTTCTATTGTTACACCTGGCAAAATAATAGAACCTGGTCCAATGAAAGTTCCTTTTTTGATAACAATTTTTTTTTGATATTTTTTTATTTTGTGAAAATTTATACTTTCCTCAGGATCAAAATGAGTAATAAGTTTGACTCCAAAACTTAAGCAAACTTCATCCTCAATTGTTATATTTTTTGGGAATTTTGTATCGAAATAACACATATTACCAATCCAAACTTTACCAAGATTTACTCCTCCTAATTTATATAAAAAGATATTAATTTTAGGTGGCATATAATTTCCCAATAAGACAAAAAAATTTTTAATCACACTCATAATAAACAAAATAGCTTATATGGATAAATATTAAAATGATATTTTAAACTTTATGATCATATTCATGCACGATTTCTGTAAATTTCAAAATTAAATTTATTAACTAATATATTTGTATTAAATGTGGTATTTGACGATAAACTTTAATAATAATGTTAAGTTTTATTAAAAATTTTTCTTATAATAAAGTTACGCTTTAATATTATGTTAAAAACAATTTTAATTGCTGGGATTAGCGGACAAGATGGCTATTTTCTGACAAAAAAATTAAGAGTAAAGGGTTATAGAATTATTGGTTTATCAAGAAAAAATAGAAAGCCTGGATTGGCTGATTTAATTTTAAAAACAAATTATAATGAAACGAATTTAGTAAAAGTTCTAAAAAAATTTAAACCATTTATTATTTTTAATTTTGCTGGTGAAAGTAATCCAAAAACGTCTTGGAATAATCCTTTAAAAAAACAAGACTCTATTACTAGAATTAATTTAAATTTTATAAGTGCGATAATTAAAACAGATAAAAAAATAAAATATTTTCATGCTTCTACATCAGAAATATTTGGTAGTTCAAAAAAAAAGATAACTGAAAAAAGTTCATTTTTACCTAGCAATCCATATGGTTGCTTTAAATTAAGTGCACATCTAACATTAAGTGTTTTCAGAAAAAAATATAATTTATTTTTAGTAAATGGAATTTTATTTAATCATGAGTCGGCCAAAAAAAGCAAAAAATTTCTTAGTTCAACAATTATTACAGGAGCAAGAGAAATTAAAAAGGGATTAAAGAATAAATTAATACTTCAGACTCCAAATCCAGTGAGAGATTTTGCGCACGCTGAGGATACTGTAGATGCAATCTATAAAATAATGAAATTAAATAAACCTTATGATTTTATAATTTCAGGTGGGAATATTTATAGTGTAAGAAAATTAGCTGAAAAAATTTTTGAGAGATATAATATAAGTAAAAAGAAAATTTTTTTCAGAGGTAATACACAAAAATTTGATATTAAAATTGGAAACACATCAAAATTAAAACGACTAACAAAATGGAAACCAAAGTATATTAAAAATAAATTTATAGATAAATTAGTTAATGAAAAAAAAGAACAATGAAATGATTTATATTTCAGAAATAGGAATAAATCATAACGGCTCATTAAGTATTGCAAAAAAATTGATAAGACAATCAAAAGAAATCAATTGTAACTATGTCAAATTCCAAATTAGAGATATAAAAGAAATATATCATCCAGACTTTTTAAAAGACTCCACTAACTCAGAAAATGGGAACCAATATATTTTTAATGAAATTAAAAAAACTAATTTAAAAAAGAAGGATTTTTTAGATCTTTTTAAGTATGCCAAAAAAAATAAAATCAAAGTTATGGTAACACCATTTGATCTTAAAAGTCTTAAGATTTGCAAAAGGAAAGAAGTAGATGCCATAAAAATTGGTTCGCCCGATTTTGATAATATTCAACTAATTATTAATGCTTTTAAATTAAAAAAACCCTTATTTCTCTCCACTGGAATGGCGGATGATAATGAAATAGATTTAATGAAAATAAATCTTATAAAATATAATATTCACAAAGTACCAGTAACAATTTTTCACTGTGTAAGCTCTTACCCACCTAATGAAGATGAAATAAATGTTAAATACATTAAAAATTTAATTCAAAAATTTCCAAACTATAAAATTGGATATTCTGGTCATGAAAGAGGGTTTATTCCCTCTCTAATATCAATTTATTTTGGATCAGAAGTAATTGAAAGGCATATAACTCTTAACAAAAAGTTAAAAGGGCCAGATCATAATTCATCATTAACAAAAAATGAATTTAAAGAGTTAATAAATAGATCAAAGTCGATTCTTATTGAACAAAGAAAAAATTTATTAAGCATAAATAGTTTTTTAAAAAAATATAAGCTTATGAGTGGTAAAAGTGCAATTGGAAAATATAAAAAATCTGTTTCGTTAAATTCAAAGTTTAACAAAAAAATTTTAGGAAAATCTGCTGTTTATAAAAATAAATTTAAAAAATATAAAGTAATTAATATAGAAGATTTGAAATTTGTTTCTCCGGGAAAAGGAATTTCAGGACTAGAATTTAATTATTTTAAAAATAGAAAATTATATAAAGGAGTTAATAAAAACCAATACGTTTCAATAGAAGATTTTGATAAAAATGCTGGTAAAAAATTTGAAAGAGGAAAAATTTACACTATGAATAAAAAATGGGGATTAATTGGAAGATTAGGTGATTATGAACAATTTATTGATGATAAAGCTGACTTAATCGAGATTCATTTGACATGGAGGGAATTAATTAATCCAAAAATTATAAAAAAGAAATATAATACAGAACTAATAATTCATGCTCCAGAATATTTTAATGATCAACTTGTAGATTTTACCTCAGATAATAAGAAAATATTAAGTAATAGTTTTGAAATGATCGAATATTTAAAAAAATTAGTTGATGAGATTAAAAATAATTTTATGTATGACGAGAGAAAGGGACCTAAAGTAATTCTTCATCCTGGGGGGCACTCAGAGAAGTCTGACATTAATTTAAATAAAATTACAAAATATAAAAATTTATTTAAAAACATAAAAAAAATACAATCAAAAAATTATAATTTGCTTCTTGAAAATATGCCACCCTATCCATGGTATTATGGGGGAAAATTCTACCAACATATTTTTACAGATACGAAAGAGATAAAAAAATTTTGTAATGAGGCAAAAATTAATATTTGCTATGATACCTCACATGCAAAATTATCTTCCAATATGCTTGGAAAAAATTTTAAAAATTTTACAAATGATATTCTCTCAAATATTGAATATTTACATATTTCAGATGCAGCAAAAGTCTATCAAGAAGGTCTCCAGATAGGTAAAGGAGAGATTGATTTTAAAATGTTTTTTGAATTGGTAAAAAACTTAAATGTTAATTTTGTTCCAGAAATATGGAATGGGCACCTTGATAATGGTCGAGGATTTAAATTTGCAATGTATGAAATTGACAAAATAATGAAAAAAATTTCTGTTAAAGGACATTGTTAAACTATTCGAAAAACTCAATAGTATTCTTAAGTGCCATTATCTGCCTTTTAATTTCTTTCTTATTTTTTTGGTTAGTTGTAAACTGCATTATATTCTTTTGAAGATCAATCGCTACTGGTGTTTCACCCCAGCCATAAGAATTTGAAATTTTCATTGAACCAGAATATAAACCTTTCTTTCTTGCATTGTAAAAACAAGGTTCGTTATTTACTGTTTGCCATGCAGAATAAATTCCATCTCCACCAAAATTTACGAATTTTTTTCTAAATGTACTCCATGAAATACCTTTCTTCTTTCCATTAAATAATGCAGCAAAAGTATAATATGAATGAATATATTTATTTGGTACTTTTTGAGGAATTAATAGTTTATTCTTTTTTTCTAATAATTTAAGAAATTCTTTTCCACTTTCAATTCGTTTATTAACAAAATGTTCAAGTTTTTCTGTTTGTGCTAACGCTACCGCTGCACAAAGTTCTGACATTCTATAATTAAATCCAAACTCATTATGTCTTTTCCAATTGGGATTTTGAAATTTATTTTTGTCTATTCTTACTTTACCTGAAAAGGCTGTAATATTTGTAAATCCTAAACCGCCAAATTTTCTCATTTTTAAAGCAAGAGATTTATTATTTGTAGTTAATACTCCTCCTTCGCTAGAAGAAATATGCTTAGAACTTTCAAGACTCCAACTACCTGCATCACCAACAGTTCCGGATATTCTTTTTTTGTCGTCATAAGCCAAAAAACACTGCGCACAATCTTCTAAGATCTTCAATTTATATTTTTTTCCAATTTTTAAAATTTTATCCATATCACACATTAGTCCGTATAGATGAACGACCATTATTGCCTTAGTTTTTTTTGTAATTTTTTTTTCTATGTCTGCAGGGTCTATTAAAAAGGTTTCTTTATCAACATCAGCATAGACAGGGACTGCCCCACATTGCCAAACTACAAAACCACACATTCCAACTGTTAATGCTGGTATTATTACTTCATCGCCATGACCTACTCCAAAAGAATGTAATGCTTGATGCAGTGTAGAAGTTCCTGAATTTGATGAAATTGCAAATTTTTGGTTATGTTTTTTTGCAAACAAATTTTCAAACTGTTCAGACATGTAATTATCTGATCCAGCAGAAAAATCTGATTTAAGAATACGATTTAGATATTTTTTTTCGTTATTGTGAAATCTCCAACCTTTTTTAGCCATTTTTTTTTTCATGAGAATTTACTTCATTAAGTTGATTTTTTCTCCAAAACTCTTCTAGGTGATAATTTAAATTTTTAATATTATCATCTTTTTCTAAAAACTTAACTATATTTGAGGTTTTTTCTGTTATTTTAACTTTTTTATACAATGATTTAAAAAATTTTAGGTCTTCTTTATAATCAAGCGTAAGTCTGATTTTTTTATCTAATAAGATTTTTGGCAATCTAATTTCCTCTATATTCTTCAGATATTTTAAGAAAAACTCTATAACGTCTATTTTTTTTAACTTTGAGGATTTTGTATACATTAACTTCAGAGCATTTGAGTCAAAAATATATGTGAAAGTACCAGTCACTATATTTTCAGGAAATTTAAATACTTGTAAATTTTTGTTGATATCAAATTTTTTAAGATATCTTTTGTAAGCGGTATAATCAAATGCTAGATCATCACCATCAATCAAAGCTGCACAATCAATATTATTTTTTTTTATACAGCTTACCCATCTTGAAATTTTATTATTTTCATTTCCTCTAAATATTTTTATGTCATATTTCTTTTTTACATAATTAACTAATTTATCATCGTCTCTATTTGTAGATGTTGCAAGACATATTGGAAATTGAATTTTTTTTGCTCTCCTAATGATTATATCAATAGCTAAGTATTTTTTTGTTATTTTTGATAAAATTTTGTTTTTTAATCTTGTAGAGTTACAACGTGCAGTTATTATTATATATTTGTTCATTGAAAAAGTATATAATGCATTATGACTAAAAGTAAAACGATAGTAATTACAGGCAGCGAAGGAAAAATTGGGAAGGCATTAAAAGCATATTTTCAAAAAAAAAAATTTAGAATCATTGGCTTAGATAAAAAAAAAGGATTTAATTCCATTTATTGTGACATAACTAATGAGAATGATGTCAAAAAAAAACTAGGAAATATTTTGAAAGTGAATAATCCAGATATATTAATTAATGCAGCTAGTATTATACCCAAAATTCAAAAGTTTAAATTTTCAAACTACAGCTCAAAAAAATGGATCAATACTCTTAAAGTTGATCTGTTCGGATCTTTTTTTGTTTCGAAGATTTGTTGTAAATACTTTGAAAAAAAAAACACAGGTTTGATAATAAATTTTTCGTCTATTTATGGATTAAGTGGTCCTGATCAATCAATTTATGGTAAAAATAAAAAAAATTTTGGATTCAAGAGTTTAGAATATAGCGTTGCTAAATCTGGAATAATAGGATTTACGAAATCATTATCTGCTTTTTATAAACATAGTAATATAAGGGTACTTTGCTTTATTCTTGGAGGAGTTGAAAGCAAGAGTTTGAATAAAAAATTTGTTAGAAAATATTTATCAAAAACTGTTGAAGATAAAATGATTAGCACTAATCAAATATGTAAATATGTTGAGTTTTGTATCTCTAATCAAGAATCAGTTTCAGGTTCATGCATAAAGTTAGATGGTGGTGCTGAGTCTATTTTTTAGATGGTTAAAAATATTCTTAGCATTAAAACCAAAAGTTGATGTTTATATGCTTATTATCTAATAATTTATCCTAAATTTTTTTCAGTGCATAAATCAAGCCAATTGAGCTATTAGTACTGGTCAGCTACATGCGTTACCGCACTTCCACACCCAGCCTATCAACGTGGTG
>MDSV01120762.1_pt1 | contig 25694 bp, 14 predicted proteins | sample 810851 | NCBI WGS metagenome assembly MDSV01 (sample SAMN05326640, study PRJNA326480) | marine metagenome | isolation source: seawater | place: Atlantic Ocean: North East | collected 2012
CGCCCAACCTCGAGGCCGGCGTTCAAGCCCGCCATGCCGTACACGTCGTACACGCGCCTCCTTTCCTTGTCGCTCAGGATCTCGTACGCCTCGTTCAGCGTGTTGAACGACCGAGAGGCCGCCTCGCGAAGGACGGAGGAGGAGTGTTTATCGGGATGCGCGACTTGCGCCAGCGCTCGGTACGCCTTCTTGATGTCATCTTCGGACGCGTCGCGAGAGACTGCGGCAGATGGTGTTTTTTCGGCGGGGGGGGGAGGTGAGGAGGGAGCGAGCGAGGGGCGTGGGTTAGGGGTTCGCGCGACCGCGAGGGGACAAGGTCGGGCTCATCGAGGTATTGCGTCGGTACACTGAGGTGATGCGTCGAGGTGTCCCGGCGAGAGTACGTTTTTGTCCTCGCGAAGGGTCCCTTCGCGAGGCCAACTCGCCGTTCGCGAAAAGCGCACGCAGATGCCGGCCGTTGCCCGAGGACCGTGGCGGTCTCGGCGAAACGCACCTCCGAGGTTCGCGTACAGATCGCGTTTATCCGCGGGCTCATCGGGTTCCTCGGGAGGGTCCTCGAACCCGTCCATGTCGACCACCGCCCGTGCCGCGCCCTCGTCCAGTGTCGTCCCCAGCCCTCGGGCCCTGACGAAGAAGAGTGCCGAGTCCCTACGAAAACTGCATAGATTTTTCGGACACGAGGAGACGAGGTCATCGTTTAGCAGTGAAGGTTTCGCGCGTCCCTGACGGGTGGCCGTTCCACTGCCGAGCGCACCACACGCGGTGTGCCCGGACGCGCGACATGGTTCTCGCCAAGGGAAAGCTCCCGGATGATGCGCGAGACCCCGATGCGGTGGTAAAGTTCCAGCGACCGGTGCGTGCAGCCTCCCCGGACCGTTCCCGATCCCGAGCGTCGCGCTTTGTCGACGAGAGGTTTTTCTCCAACTTTTCCTCCAACCCCGACGCGCGCGCGACCGCTCCCACGCATCCCTGGACGCGTCTCGATTCTCAACCAGCACGTCCCCGACAACGTGTCGTCACTCCAGAAACTGGCGTACGATGACATTCCCCCCGACCTGTGGAGCTTGGGGGCGCTGCTGAGCAGCTTCGTGGGGATGTCGTTCAAGTGGAAGGGGCTCACGTGGGTGGGTTTGGTATTCGCCGTCGCCGCGCTGTGTAACAAGCGCACGCACGACGCGGACACAAAACAAATCATCACCGGCTCGGTGTTCGCGTTCTCCGCGCTGCTCATCAGCGCCGTGAACTCGTGGCAGGGCGCGAAAGCCAGGGCGCTCATCACCGGCGACGAACTCTAGGACAGGCGGCGGCGCGGACGCGTCGTATGTAGCTACGAAAGGAATACATCGCGCGCACAAGGAGCTATGAATAGTACCAGATTGCGTTCCCGCGCCTATGCTCGCGTCACGATCCGTACGTCTCGAGCAACCCCCTGGCGAGCCTGATGAAGTGCTCCCTGGTGATGAGCCGCTCGGGATTTTCGGACACCTCGGGAGGGACGCGGCCGACCAGCACTTCGAGTCCTTTCGAGGCTTTCGCTCCGGATACGTGACCCGCGCCGGCGGCGTCGCTCATGTCGAAGAGCGACCCGAGCTCGGCGTCGCTGAACTCCGCCACCGGGGTCCCGTGCCGCTTCAAGTTGAGCAACCGTTCCGCGAGGAACGAGCGCGGGTCCGTCGGCTTGACCACCATCAACGACGCGGTCATGCTCTCGAAAAGCGCGCCGAGCTTGTGTTTTTCAAAGTACGCGTGCGTCTCCAGCACGGGGTCGACGCCGCCCGGCGGCTTGCCGTTGCGCGCCGCGAACGCGCAAAACGCGACAAAGTCGACGGGCAAATCGGGATCGGTCTCCGTCGTCTGGAACACCGCGCGGTTGATCTTCGCGGTGTCCAGCCCGCACGTCCCGAAATCAACCTCCAGGTCGTCCAGCTGACGTTTCAGCACGGCGAAGGAAAGGGACACGCCGGAGCTGTCGCCGTCCTCGGTCACGCCGTCGCTTCCCGCGGTGACCAAATCCCACACCTCGCGAAGACGTGCCTCGTGGTATACCGCCCGGGGAGGGGGGAGCGGCTTCGCAGCCATGGCTCGAGCGCGGGCGGGTCGTGCGACGCGAGCGTCGCCTCGCACTTCTCGTCTGCCGCCCGCGACTCCGGCCTCCCGCGTCCGCGTGTGGCCTGCGCCGCAGCGTGTGCGCGCGCGCGACCCAAAGGCGGATTGTCGTTGACGGAAAGGGCTGCCGGACGGGAAAACGAACGTCTCGAACTGACTGATTCTGAAGGCCCACAAGCGTCGACGAAAAGGTGTCGAGTTAAAAAAAGCACCGGGAGCTCATCACGGCACGACGTACTCCCCCGGCTGGTCGAACACCAGCGTCTCGGTCTCGTTTTTCTCCACGACGAACCCGCGCAGGGCGTCAATCTCGTCCCCGCCGCTCGCAGGTTTGTACGTCCACCCCTTGTTGCGCACCTTCAAGCCCTTGACGGTGACCTTCGCGCCCGCGCACGCCTTCACCACCAGAGCGCCGTCCAGCTCGAGGTTTTCGAAAATCACGCCCTCTCCCTCGACGACCAGGACGGAGGAGGACGAGGTGATCTTGACCTTGTCGCCGCCCGTGACTTTGCGCTTCATCTCGTCGAACGTGCACGCGAACGAGGGATGCAGCACGACGCGCGGCCCCGCGGGGACCACGATGTCGTTCGCCGCGAAATCCCGCGCGGGCGCCACCTCGGCGCCCGTCAACGCCAGCACGCGCGCGCCGCAGCTGTACAGCTCCATCTCGCCCGAGGTGGCGGTGTGCGTGGGGTTCCCCCCCTTGTATTTACCCACGCCGTCCGAGGGCGAGTTCTTGACGGGCGAGTACCCTACCCAGTTGTCGAAGACGGTGAAGCCCACCTTCGCGGATGCGTCCAGCGCCTTCGGGTAATCCTGCATCATGCACTCCAGGCGCGTCGGCGACTTGAACTTGGTCTTCGTGTCATCCGCGTACTTGGGGTTGACGAACTCCTCGATCTGCCCGCCGGTCTTCTCGAGCTGCGCCTTGTACTCGGGCAGCGAGACGATGAGTTGGTTGATGTTCCCGGGGAACGGCGAGCCGCCCTTCTCGTCGTTCACGTCGCCCTCCGGGTTGATCGTCGCGCGAAGCAGAGGGTCGAGCTGGTTGTACTCGACGTTCACCGTCATCTTCCGCCCGTCCTCGTGCGCGAGCTCGGCGATGGCGCCGATGGCCTCCTTCGCCTTGCGCGGGACGCACAGCGAGTTAAACTGGAACTTTTTCTCCGCGGAGACGCCCAGGGCGCCCGGAACCACGCGGAACACCAACGAGTTGGTGTCCTGAAAGAAGACGATCCACTTCTTTCCCGCCGCCGCCCACGCCTTCAAAAGGCCGCTCGTGTGCAGGAGCGCGTGCACGTCGCCGTGGCCGTGCGGCTTGGTCTGCAGCGCGTACGCGTCGTCCTTCGCGAGCGCCAGGTGCGCGTCGTTGTTCGTCAGGCAGGGCACTTTCTCTTGCTTGATCAGCGTGATCTGCTCCGGCGCCGCGCCGAAGTACGCGTTGCGCTCGAGCAACGCCAGCGTCTTGGCCTGCGTGTCGTCCGAGGTCATGATGGCGAGCGGGATGCGTTTCCCCTCGCCGGCGCGTGCCTGCAGCGCCAGGATGGAGTGCACGTAGAGCTGCAGGTAGGACGCGTCCGTGGCACGCTCGCAGGGGAGCTCCACCTTGATGCCAGAGTATCCGAGCCGCTCGCCAAGCCCGCCGGCGACCAGCACAAACGCGGCGTCGCCCATCTCCTCCATGCCCTTCTTCTCGAGCGCGACGTGCGTCTCGTCGCCGTACTCCACGACGACGCCGTTGGGCACGGAGGGCGTCCACCCGTCAAACGGGTTCACGCCCTCCTTGGAGTCGCCAAGAAGCTTCTTGGCGTTCGCGACGTACGCCGAGATGCCGCCGGGGTAGCCCGCGTCGCACACACGGGCCTGTGCCAGGAAACGCTTCTTGTCGTCGTCCTTCTCGCCGGGCGCGGGCCAGTGTTCGAACAGATGGTCCTGTCCACACCCGAGCAAAACATCGATCGTGGCGTTCTCGTCCGCGGAGAACACGGCGCGGTTCGCCTCGAGGGTGGATTCCGTCTTGCGTTTTTTGCTCTGTCGAGGCGTGGACGTCGGTGGGAGTGGCAACAGTCAGAGCCGTGTCCAAGCGCGAGCGCGAGACGCGGAGCGCGACGAGGGCGCTCGGGGGCGTCGCGCGGCGCCTCCTCTCCGAACTTCTCGGAAACGACCCGCGTCTGGTTGTTCGCTTCGCCGATCGGGGCGGCGGAAGCGCGGCCCGCACCGCGGGCGACGCGAGTCACGCGACGCGAGCCGTCGGACGCGGTGGATGCGATACGAGGAAACGCACCGGGTGATCGTCAGTCATGGTCGCTGGAGGTCTGAGCAGCTCGTGCGTCCCACCCGGCGCGGCGAGTTTGTGAGCGAGCCGCGGCCTGTTAACGCCGCTTTGAGATTTGCCGATCGAGATTCTTGCGCGAACTTTTCTTAGGTGGCGCGATGTTTTCGGAAGTTTGTGACCAAAGACGCACCCGATGCAAGCTCGCACGCCGAGCCTGATTGCCCATACGTGCGCTTCGTGTGCCGACATCGCGCCTTTTTTCCAACGACGACTGTCGACTGCTCGACTGTCGACTCTTCGAGTTTGAAAAACCGAGGAAAGTTTGAGCGGTGTGCCCACCCCCGAGCGCCGAGATCGCACACCGAGACGCGCCGCGACGAACGCCTCCCTCGCGAACGCTCGCGTTTTCTCTTCTGTTGAACGAGAGAGTCCGAACGCGCACGCCGCGCGATGACCACCGCGACTGAGCCCGCTTCGAAGAAGCCCAAGCTCGATGGCGCGGACGCGATGGACCACGACTCGCCGACCGCCGGGAAGGAGAACGCGTCCGCGCTGCCCGCGGGCAAGCCCGGGTACGCGGAGGGGGACACGCACGACCTGATGCCTCTGTACTACAAGCATTTGTTCCCCGCGGAGTCGATGATGAAGTGGCTCGCCTACGGCAACGACAGCAAGCGCCCGACCGCCGATCAGGGCTTCACGCAGCGCAGGGAGTTTTGCTTCACGCTGGAGGGCGACGTCTTCGCGCGCTACCAGTCGTTCAAGGACGCCAAGGACTTGCGGACCGCGCTGCGCCAGAAGGTCCCCACGAAGATCGACATCGGGCCGGTGTTCAACGTGGACCCGACGAAGCGCGCGGCGTACAGCGGCGCCACCTCCGGGGGCACGGTGTTCGCGCCCGTCGAGCGCGAGCTCGTGATGGACATCGACATGACGGACTACGACGACGTGCGCACGTGCTGCTCCGCCGCCAACATCTGCGCCAAGTGCTGGCCGCTTATGACCGTCGCCGTGAAGGTGATCGACGCGGGCTTACGCGCGGATTTCGGGTTCAAGCACCTGCTGTGGGTGTACTCCGGCAGGCGCGGGATCCACGTCTGGGTGTGCGACAAGCGCGCGCGGCGGCTGTCCAACGAAGCGCGCGCCGCCGTGGCGGAGTACTTCTCCGTGTACAAAGGCACCGACGCGAGCGGGCTCACCAAGCGCGTCTCGCTCACCGTTCCCCTGCATCCCGCGCTGAAGCGCGCGTACGACGACGTGCTCCTTCCGTACTGGCGAGACACCATCCTGCCCAAGCAGGAGCTCCTCGTGGACGACAAGACGCGGGACAACCTGCTGAACATGATCCCCGACGCCCCGACGCGCGCGCGCGCGGAGAACGCGTTTCAAAAGTCGGACGACTCCGTCGCGCGCTGGGAAAAGCTCGAGTCCGTCGTCCGCAAGGCGGCGGCGACGGCGACCAACGCCAAGGATTTCGCCACCGCGCGCGGTCTGCAGAGGTGTTGCTACGACATCGTCTTCGCGCACGCGTACCCCCGCCTGGACGTCGAGGTGTCGAAGCACATGAACCACTTGTTGAAGGCGCCGTTCTGCGTGCACCCCAAAACCGGCCGCGTGTGCGTCCCCATGGACCCCGCGTCGGCGGCGGAGTTCGACCCGATGGCGGTGCCCACGGTGGCCCAGATCCTGAACGAGCACGACCGCAACGGCGGCAAGGTGGAGGCCACGGCGATGGGCGCCGCCGTCGAGAAGTTCAATACCACCTTCTGGAACGCGCTGGACAGGGAGTGCAGGGAGGAGATGGGCGCCAAGGCGCGGGAAGCCGCCGACGCGCCCACCGCCGAGTGGTGATCGGGAAAGCGAGCCGGAACGAAGGCGTCGCCGGGAAAGCGGCGCGCGCGCGGGAGACGCGCGCGCCGCGCAAATGGCGGTTTCGAGACCGAACGACGCCTTTCGATATTTCTCAAAACACACACACGAACGACAACCGCGACACGACGACCCGATCGCGAGAGATTAACCGTTCGTGCGCTGCTCGTCCCCGATGTCTATGGCGAGCAGACGCGCCGAGTCCGCGAGCGCGTCTTCCCACTCGTACGCGTCGCCGAACCCGTCGCCCGATTGTCCCGGCGCGCTGTTCTCATCGCCGCCGTCGCCGCCGCCGCCGTCCCCGCGCGGCGCCTCGACGGTGTCCCAGCGCTCGCCCGAGGTGCTCTGCCCGTACTTGCGCACCTTTCCGTCCGCGCCGAGCGTCTCACCCCACGTGCGGCTCCAACGCTCGCCGCCCGCGCCCACGCGCCAGGTCTCGCCCACCTTCTTGCTGGCGGCGCCGTCTGGCGAGAAGCGCTCCTCCCACTTGTCCCCCCAGCGCGTGCCCGCGCCGTTCTCGGCCCACTTGTCCGTCCACTTGATGGTCTCCGCGCCCCGCGCCGGCTCGTCCGTCTGCTCGCCCCACTTCTCCCACCACGCCTGGATTCCCTGGCGCCCGGACTTCTCCACGGACCGCTCGCTCGAGCCGGACGCCTCGAACTTCTCCCACCACTTCTCGTGCCATTCCTTCCCGGTGGCGTCGCGCGCCCACTTATCCGCGCTCCGCTCGATGCGCTCCGCCTCGTCGTCGTACGCGGCGGCGGCGTCGCGTTCGCCACGCTCGGATGCATCGGAAGCATCCCGTCGTCCGGGCCGGTACACTTCCCTCCACGTTTCCCACCACGTATCCCCTTCCTCGTTGAATCCGCTGAGCTCCGCGCCGAGCTCTTTGTACCCGCGCGCATCCGCCTTCTCCCAGTGCGTCTCGCGGTGTTCCCACACCCCGTCTCTGCTCGTGCGGCCCTGCACGGTCCAGCGGCACCGGTACCCGTCGTCGCCCTCGTCGACGCCGCTCTTGAGGAAGTACGCGTTCCCTTCCGCGTCCACGTCGTTGCGCTCCTCAGCCTCGAAGTCGATGCCCATGTCCCTCTCGCGCTTGATGCCCGTGTCGCGCTCGGGCGGGCGCGGCGCGCCTCCGGGCGACGCGCCCGACCGATCGGTCGCGCGCGCGTCGGACGCGGTTCTCTCCGCCTTAGCGGTCCCGCCCTTCGCGTCGAGCTCCTCCGAGCCTTCGAAGGCATCCTCGAAGTCGTCGTCGGGCTTCGCGAACGTTCGCCTGCCGCGTCGCGCGGAGACGCGCGAGCGTCGGGCGATCCCGGAAACGACGCGAGGCGCGGATGAGACGCGCGATCCACGCGCGGAGCCAGCCGCGCAGCTCGCCCCGCCACCGTGACCCTGCGTCGTCGCGCGAGAGCGCGTGAGATCCCGGTTCACGCGAGGCGCACGCGTCGATGCCCGCGGCGCAGGCGCCGCGGCCGCCCCGAGCGCGCACGACATACCGACTCCTTCACACCGAAGCGACGGTTCCGACGAGAGTAACAATACGTACAGCAGGACCTGCGAGATTTCCGCGACGAGCGTGCGTGTCTCGCCCGCCCGCCCTAGGGCCTGCCGTCCACGCCCCCCGCGGGCTCCCTCTGGCGCCTCCGGTGACTCCTGTCCACCGTCCCGATCGCCTGCGCGCGCGTTAATGACGGGGAGCGGCGGCGCGGTGGACCGAGTCGGCTCGAGCCGCCAACCGACGGCCCGAACGACCGACCACATTTCGCCCGGCGGGAACTCTGCGTCACACGTAGAGAGAGACACGTGAGGTTTCTAGAAAAAATCAAATCGAAAAGATATGCCAGGTGGCACGGTCGTGAACCATAAAACGACGGTCTAAATGTTCCTTATGCACCTCGCGACGACCGTTCGGTTTTTTTTTTTCCTTCTTCTCTCCCAAAAAGGCCAAAACAACACGAACTCGAGCGAGACAGCCCACGAGGCACGAGCCCATCGTCCGAGAAGAAATCGCTTCTTCTTCGGTCGCTTGGAACACGACCCGGTGGACGCATACCGCAACGCGCGCCCGCGAAGATGCGCGCGCGGACGTCTCCCAAGGCTGGCCGGCGGTCGCCGGCCCGACCGCGTCGTTCCGGCGAGGAGGACGCCTCGCGTCGCGTCTCCTCCGTGGTGGGCGCGCCCGAGGATTCGGACGCCCCGCGACGCGCCTCCTCCACGCGCGCGACGCCCGAGAAATCGCGCGTCGCCTTCGGCTCTTCTTCACAGACGCCCTCGCCCAAGGGCAAGGAGAACGCACCCGGCGGGTCCCGCTCACCTGCGCCGCGCGTCACCCCGAGTAGGTCCGCGGAGCAGATGCGGCGCGTCGAGGCAGCGTGCGCGCGCGCGGGCGTGGCGTCCCCCGTCGAGCGACGCCAGTCCGTGGAACGAGCCGAGGGTCCGCTCGGTTCGTCCGGTACACGCGAAGGTCCTCCTTCGCCCGCGCGCGACGCGTGGTCGCCTTCCTCCTCGGAGGACCCGGTTTCGACCCCCCAGAGCGGTCCGAGGGATGTCGTGAAGGCGCCCCAACCGTCGCCGCGCGTGATGCCCAGCCAGATGCTGCGGAGCGCGGTGGAGGCGGCGGCGGAGGCGTCGGCGGCGGCGGAGGCGGCGTCGGACGCGTCGTTCGAAGAAGCCAACCAACGATTGTCTCCGCCCGAGAAGAACGCAGACACCGATGCGACGTACGTCCCCTCCGCCGACCCCTTGCGGAGTATCCTGGGGTACCTCGACGAGGTGGACCGCGAAACAGGGCGGACCGGGCCGCGAAGCGCGGCGGAAGAAAGCGCCGCGCGATCTCCGCGCGGCGTCGCGGAGAAAAAAAAAAGCGCCGCGTCTTCCGCGGAGACGAAAGACGCGCGCGTCGCGGCGGTCTTGACGACTGGCTCGAGTCACGCGATCGCGTCTCCCGGTCTGGAGACGACCGCCGCGGCGACGGACCGCGCGGCGGGCGCGCTCGACGTCGCCGCGGCGACGTACGACACCGTCAAGGCGCGCATGGAAGAGCTCCGATCAGAAGTCGCGCGGCGCGACGCGCTGGTGAGGAAACTCGAAGCCGAGCTCCGCGTCTCGTACGACCGCGCGGCGGCGACGACCGCCGCGCAGCTCGCGGAGCAGCGCGCCGCGAACGACGCCGCCACGCAGCGCCACTTGGACCTGGCGGATCGCCTCCTCGCGGACAAGGCGACGCTGGCGGACGAGTGCGCGAAGCTTTCCGAGGCGCTCCACCTGTCCGAGGCGAAGCGCGCCGCCGCGTTGGAGCAGCAGAGGGCGTCCTTCGCGGCGGAGCTCAAGCGGCACAGGCAGAAGTGGGACGCCGAGCGGGTCGAGTGGGAGGAGGAGAAGACCAAGCAGGTGAAGGAGCTCACCATTCGCGGGCTCGAGCCGGAGATTCAGAGATTGGTGCGCGGCCACCGCGCGGCCACCGCCGCCGCGGAGGACCGGTTCCGGGTCGAGCTGGAAAAGCAACGGGTCGAGCTCGAGGCGCGGCGCGAGTCGGAGTCGCTCGAGTCGCGCGACGCGCTGAAGCGCGAGCACCACCGCGCGCTCGAGCTCGAGCGCGAAGCCGCGAACGTGCGTCTGCGAGACCAGGCCACCGAGTACGAGACGCAGCTCGCGGAGCTGAGACGCGTCGCGAGTTCGCGCGACGCGTCCTCGGCGGAGCGCTACGACGCCGGGCGGCGCGACGAGCGGAAAAGGCTCGAGGGGGTCATCGAGCGACTCACGGCCGAGGCGACGGCGCGGGACTCTGAGCACACGGAGGCGATGCGGGCGCAGAAGACCGCGACTGAAAAACGACACGCCGCGGAGTTGCGCGCGTTGCAGCTCCGGCTGGACGAGGAGAGCGCCGCGTTCAAGGCGAAGGTCGCCGCGAAGGCGCGCGAAAGCGTCAAGGCGCGCGAGGCGGAGATCACGAGCCGCGCGGAGGCGCGGCGCGACGCCGAGATCGAGGCGGTGGCCGCGAAGCTCCGGATGGAAGCCGCCGCGGGGAGGCACGACGCGGACGACGAGCTGCGGCGGCGCGCGGAACGCGCCGAGCTCGGCTTGGCGGTGGCCGAGGAGCGCGTGCGCGCGCTCGAGAAGGAGGCTCTGGAGGAAAAGACGAAGACGCGCGAAAACGCCGAGGGCGGCTCCGGCGCGGAGGAAATCGCCTCCTTGAGAGGGGCGGCGACGCGGGCTGAAAACAGGGCGCTGGAGGCGGAGGAGACCGTGCGCCGCGCGGAAGCGCGGCGCGACGTGGAGACCGCCGCTCTCGAGTCGCGCGTGCGCGAGGCGATCGGGCAGAAGGACGAAATCATCGCCGCGCTCACGAGGCAGCTGGAAGACCTGCGAGGGTTGATGGCGTGAGCGTCGCCAAACGCCCGGAGAGATGAGCTATAGATAATATTTCGCGAGGAACCGTCCCGTCTCACTTCCGTTTTCTCTTGTACTTGGCCTTGGACTTGAACTTGCTCCCCTTTGCCCTCTTGGCGTCTGGCTTGAGCTCGCGGCCGTCGGAGAAGTTGCCGCGCTTCTTCCCGCCGTAATCCGCGCCGCGACCCTGCGCCTGGAACCGGCCGCCCGGATCGTCGTCGTCGTCGTCATTTTGTCGCACGCGCTTGGGTTTCTTCCTCCCGACGGACACAGTCTCGCGGAAGTTTTTCAGCACCTTGCTGGCGATGCCGCCCGTCATGCGCGCGTCGCGCTCGAGCCGCTTCACCGACTTCACGCCGCTCACCGTCTTCGCCTTGCGTTTGCCGAGCATCTGGTCGTCCAGCTCCTCCGCGCCGCCCCACATGCGCTTCTCCTTTTCGCGGAGCTTCGCCTCGGCGAGCGCGCGCCGAGCGCGTTTCCCCTCGGGGAGCTTCACTTTCTTGTTCGCGTCTTTCTCCGCGCGCTTGAGGGTCTTTCTGGACGGTTTGCCGCCGGACACCATGCCCGCGGCCCTGCCCGCGCGCCCCGCGACGACGTCCTCGAGTTCGTCCACGTCCTCGCGCTCGGACGCCTTGAGCGACGCCTTGGAGTGCGCCTTCTTATCCCGCTCCGACTGGAACCAGGTCTTGGCGGGCCGCGCGTGGATCTCTTTGGAGTGCTCCATCAGGTTCTCCGCCTTCGTCGCCTCCATCTCCGCGCGCCGCAAGTGCTTCTCCGCCTTCTCCTCGTACTCCACCTCCTTGATCTGGTCCGCCATGCCCTCGATCTTGGCCTGGAACTCGTCCACGGCTTTCTGGGGAAGCACGCGCGCCACGAGCTTCGAGCCGCGCTTGGAGACGGCTTTGACGAGTTTGCGGTCGCTCTCCTCCATGAACGTCACCGCCGTGCCCTTCTTGCCCGCGCGCGCCGTCCTGCCCACTCTGTGCAAGTAGGACGCCAGCGTGCGCGGCGCGTCGAAGGAAACCACCGCGTCCACGCCGGAGATGTCCAGCCCGCGGGCGGCGACGTCGGTGGCGACCAAGTGCGTCGCCTCGCCCGTGCGGAAACTCTCCAGAGCGGCCAGGCGCATGGTCTGCGTCAGGTCTCCGTGCAACTCCGCGGTCTTCAGCCCGCTGAGGCCCGTGATGATCTTCAGCCGGTGCGCCTGCTGCTTCGTCCTCGCGAACACGATGACGCGCTTCGTGAAGGTGCGGCAGACAAGCGCCAGCAAGTGCGCTTCTTTGTTCGCCGCCGCGCCCGGGCGGAGCCGCAGCACCTCCTCGGTGAGCGTTCCGGGGGTCGTGCCGATCTGGTCCGCGGAGAGCCGCGCGGGGTTCTTCATGGAGAACTCCGCGAGGTCCTCCACGCCGCTGGTGAGCGTCGCGCTGAACAGAAGCGTCTGCCGCCGCCGCGGGCAGTGGCGCACGATCTCGCGGATCTCCTCCAGGAACCCCATCTCGAGCAGCCGGTCCGCCTCGTCCAGCACCAGCGCCGCGAGGTCCTCCAGCCCGACGCTGTGCGTGTTCCGCACGTGATCGATGAGCCGCCCGGGCGTCGCGATGACGATCTCGGGGCGCGTGCGCAGGGACGCCGCCTGGACGTTCGCGCTCAGGCCCCCGACCACCAGCGCGGCGCGTACGGACGTGAACCGCGCCAGCCGCTCCGTCATCGAGTGCACCTGCACGGCGAGTTCGCGCACCGGCACGAGCACGAGCACGTGCGTCGCCGCCACCGGGTTGCGGCCGCGGTGCAGCATGCGCTCGAGCAGCGGGAGCATGAAAGCCGCGGTTTTCCCGGAACCGGTCACCGCGCGCCCGCAGACGTCCCGTCCGGTGAGCGCGAGCGGGACCACCGCGGCTTGGATAGGCGTCGGCGCGTCGTATCCGAGCTCCGTGCACGCCTTGACGAGAGGTCGCGAGAGGTTCAGCTCGGAAAACGACGACGCGGAGAAGGTTGTGTCCTTGCCGTTGCCGCCGCGAACCACCGCGCGCTCGGTGAACACGCCGTCGTCCTTCTCCGAGTCAGACTCTTCCTCCGCCGCTTCTTCCTCCGAAGCCTCTTCTGCTTCTTCAGAAGCTTCTTCATCCTCATCGTCTTCCTCGTCGTCGTCCTCGATCTCCTCCTCGTCGCTGTCCGTTTCCTCCTCCTCCTCCCCGGACAGACGCGCATCGTCGGACTCGTCCGATTCGGACTCGCCGCTGGCGTCGCTGTCCTCGTCCAGGTCGCCTCTGCGTCGCGCGTTCGCGTTTTTACCGCCGCCGCCGCTCTCCAGCGCGTTGCGGATCTTTTGGTCCACGGACGTCGCGTTCGCCGCGCGAAGCTCTCGCGCCATCTCGTCCTTGGCGTCGGAGAAGTCCCACGCCGCCTGTGCGGGACCGGGCCGCTCATCGTCGCTCACTTCGAACTGGAAACCGGCGTCGAAGCCGAAATCGTCCGCCATGACGCCCACCTCGGTGTCCTCGACAATGTTGGACATCGAAAAGGCGGCGGCGAACTCAAGCCATTGTGGGAAAAGCGGCACCGGTGATTTCGGCTTCGAACTAAATGCCCATACGGATGTTCACGAGAGCGCGTTTTTCTTGGGCGCCGAAAACGCCTGGGAAACGAAATGTACGCGAAAGAGTTAAACCTACTCGCACTCCGCGACGCGCAAAGAGCACCCGGACGCGCGGGTGCTCTTTCCGCACCTCGCCGGACGACGATACTGAGCTTGACATGCCTCGCAAACCCGCCAAGCCCTCGATGGAGGGTGATGGCCTGCTCCCCCCCCTGTTGCAGTTCCTCGCCGCGGGGGCGTATTACTTCCTCTCGGCGCAGACGATCATAAACCGCGGGTTCGTCCACCCCGACGTCCGGCAGATGGTCGGCCTGATGTGCCTGTCGGACTCGAGCTTCTGCGTACTGAGCGGCGCGTGGTCGCGGCGATGCACGTCGCGGGGCACCAAACGCGCGAAAACGCCCGAGAGAAGACCGAAGCTGGCCGGTCTTCCCCGGCTCGCGCTGTACGCGTTACCCGTGTTCGACCTGTTCGGGCTCGTCGTCGCGTTCGAGGCGATTCGCGTCGCGGGGAGCGGGTTCCACCAGACCGTGGGGGGCGCGAGCATTCCCATCGGCACGGCGCTGAACGTCCTGCTGCTGCGCACGCGGTTCAGCTACGCGCAGCTGAGCGCCATAGGCGTGGTCATGCTGGGTCTCGCGGTGAAGGCGCGAGCGCTGCTCTCGGACGCCGCCGACTTCCCGGCGGAGGCGTTTCTGCTCGTCGTCGCGTCGTGTTTCGGGTACGCGATGCGCGGCGTGACCATGGAGTACCTGAGCAAAACCGCGAACCCGCCCTCGGGCGACCGCATGACGCTCCAGATGAGCGTCAGCGGGCTCATCGCGTGGTCGCTGTACTTTTGCGTCTTCGCGCTTCCGAATTACGACGCCTGGGTGCGCGCGCCGTTTGCCGAGGCGACGCGAGCGTTCGGCGTCGCGCCGACCGCGCTCCTGTACGCCACGCACGCGGTGTCGCGCGGCCTGACCAGCAAGGGAATCATGGGCATCGTGCGTAGGGGCGGCAGCACCGCTCTGAGCCTGGCGCAGGTCACGCGCGCGAGCGTCATCGTCGTGCTCAGCCACTTCCTCTTCTGCGCGAGCGACGCGCGGCAGTGCCTGGACCGCGCCGGCGCGTCGTCGGCGGCGCTGGTCGTCGCGGGCGGCGCTCTGTTCGCGGTGGCGAAGAACCGAGCGGGTGCGACGCGCGCCGCCACGCGCGAAAGGCGCTCGCCTCGAAGCGTGGCGGCGAAGGCGACGGCGGTGGATGTCGACGAGACGAAACGACGAGCGACGCCCCGCGCGACTCGTAGGCACGCCGCGGCGAAAAAGTGATTTTTATCATGTCGTTCATCCACCGTCGCGTTCTCGTGTCTCCTTACGTGCGCCGCTACACTCGGAAAACCCGTCGTCGCCGGCGCGCGGTTTCTCGTCGTCCCGTCCGAGAACGCGCTCGGGCGCGAAACTCTGGTCCTCGCGCCGCGACAAACGCGATCGCGCGCGCTCAGATCTGATTCGCCCACGCGCTGCAGTCGAGTCTTCCCAGAACTCCCAGATAATACGCCTGTGGTTGTTGGCGAGGCTTTTCGTTTCGCGCGCAAACACACGCGCGCGTTCCACGTCGCTCGCAGACACGCACAACACGCACGACTCCCGTCATGCCCTCGCGCCGATCTCTGCTCGTGCGCTCCAGCAACCGTATTCGCCTGGGCGCGCTCGTCGTGCTCTCCGCCGCCCTCGCGGTGGACGCAGCGCCCGCCACCTCCGCGTCGCAGGTTTTCGCGGCGCTTACTTCCCCCCTCGCCGCGCTTCGCGCGCGCCTCAGCCCCGGCCCCGCGAACGACGCCGCGGCCGCTGGGCCCGCCGATCCCGGCGCGCGTGTGGCCGCGCACGCGGAGACGATCGACCTCGCCGCCTCCGCGGCCGCGCTCGGCCTGCCCGCGCGGGAGTTCGAGCGCAGGGTTCTCGACGAACCCGCGCCCGCGCACAACTGGAGCGCTGTGCCTCATGAGCGTCGCGACCGCCGACGTTTGAACGAGCTCGACTCCTGGATGGACGCGCGCGCCACGTGGTACGGCGGCAAGGACGGCCCCGGGCCGGACGGCATGAGCATCTACACCGGCTCTTGCGGGTTCGGCCAGAACCTCGGCAACCACTTCGTGAGCGCGTGGCAGACTGACGGCGGCTACGACTGGGGTTTGACCGACAAGTGCGGGCAGTGCTACGAGGTTCTCTGCGTCGACGGCCACACGCGCGGGCTGGACTGGAGTGAGCTCGGCCCGTGGGGCGGGTGCGTCGAGGCGGGTCGCAAATCCGTCACCGTCAAGATCAGCGACAGCTGCCCGTGCCACCACCCGAACGCGGGGAACAAGCGCTGGTGCTGCGGCGACCGCGTGCATCTGGATCTGTCCTACATCGCCTTCGACGCCATCGCGCTGAGGCACAGGGGCGTCGTCGACTTGAAGGTGCGGCCGGCGGACTGCGGCAAGCAGGGCGTCGTCGCCTTCTACCAGTGAGCGAGCGCGCCGCTGTGTGTGACGGTATGAGCGTATACGGTGAAGCGTATATTTAGGAATAATGGGGGCTGGCGGCGAGACGAAACGGCGACGCGAGACGAAATTCAACATTCTTGAGCGGAGCGCGATAACTGTCGGAAATATTACGAAATCGCACATTTTACGAAATTCCGAGACTGTTTGAACACCTGGTACGTGTTTTTCGCGGTTTTTTTATTTTTTTGAAAGGTTTTCTTTTGCGCTTTGAGATCGCGCTCTCGCGCACACCTCGAGCCGCACGCGACTGCCCGGTGGCGCGCGCGGGTACAGTTGACCGCCGACGCGCGTGTCTCGTGTCTGACGCGCGGGGGCTCGTCATGACCTCACGCGAGGGTTTCCCTCAGGCGGGTGGGCCCGACGGGGTCTCCCCACCCGCGGTGGCCTCGGATCGCGCCGCGAAGGCGTACGAGAAGGCGTTCCTCGAGTCCGCCAACTCCAACGAGTCCAAGCTTCGGCTGCTGGAGGAGCGCATGAAGCGCCCGCCCGCCGCCACGGCGCAGATGTCCGACGCCGTCCGAGCCGGAGGGCCCGACGCGGCGTCGGACGACGACGACGAGGACGAGCAGAGGGACTTCGGCGTGCACTACTCGCACCCGGGGAAGCGACGGAAAAGATCTCTCCCGGGCGTCGGCGCCGGGAGAGACGACGTCTCGCCCGGCGACCCTCGCGAGTCCTCCGTGAGCAAGATGCCTCATCCCGGAACAGGCGCCGGTTCTCAAAACATCGAGGCGTATTTCCCCGCGGCGGACATCGGCGACGTGGCCACCGCCGACGCCGCGCCCCACCACCCGGCGGGGTTGCGCGCGTCGCCAGTCGGCGGCGCGCTGTTCGCGACGCCCACGCCGCGGCGGCCGCACGAAAAAAACGCCGGAGTTTCCGGCCGCAAGGAGAACCAGCCTCCCGGCGGATCGCGCTCGGGATCCCGATCCCGCGCGCACGGCGGAGGCTCGGCGGCGGAGGCTCGCGACGCGGTCGCCGCGCTGGACGCCGCGCGCGAAGAAGGAAGCCGCGCGAGGAAGGAAGCCGACGAGGCGAACCGGCGAGCCGAGGCGCTCGAGCGCGCGCTCGCCGAGGCGCGCGAGCAAAGGGACGCGGCGGCGGCGGAGGCTCGCGACGCGGCGTCGCGCGAAGATGCGGCGTCGCATCGCGAGCGCGCGCGCGTGGACGGGGTGAAGCAGCTCGCGGTGCGCCTGGCGCAGCACGAGCGCGCGCAGGCGCGGCGGGAGATGGCGGCGGTGGGCGCGCGGCTGGGCACGGTTTCTGTCCAGCGCGCGGGCGCCGCGCTGCAGGAGGTTTGGGAGGACGGCGGCGCGTTCGCCGACTTGGCGCGGCGAACGCGGGAGATCCAGGCGGCGCGCGAGGCGGCGGACGAGCGGAGGAAAGCGGTGAAGAAGTCGCTGCCTCCTCCGGGCGCGTCGAGCACACCGGAGACGATAGCCGCGCAGGCTGATTTCGTGCTGTCCGAGGAGATCCACAGAGTTAGGATGGCGGCGATGCGGAAGGAGGAGGAGGGCGTGCACCGCGAGCGCGAGCTCCTGGAGCGCGAGAAGCAGGCGCACATACGCGCGCTGAAACGTTCGCGCGACGAGGACGCGAGCCGGTTCAACCAGCACCCGCTGCTGGGGAACCGGTACGTGCTCATGAACATGCTCGGGCGGGGGGGCTTCTCGGAGGTGTACAAGGCGTTCGACGTGGTGGAGATGCGCGAGGTGGCGTGCAAGCTGCACCAGCTCTCGCCGCAGTGGAGCGAGGCGCGCAAGCAGACGTACGTCCGCCACGCGCAGCGCGAGTGCATGATCCACAAGCGCTTGCGACACCCCAACGTGGTGGAGATGATCGACGTCTTCGAGGTGGACCGCGACAGCTTCTGCACCGTGCTCGAGCTGTGCACGGGCGACGACCTGGACGCGCGGCTCAAGTCGCAGGGCCCCGTCGCCGAGCGCGAGGCGCGCGCGATCTTGGCGCAGGTGTTTGCCGGGCTGGCGTACCTCAACCAGGGCCCTAGGAAGATCATCCACTACGACTTGAAACCGGGGAACATCTTGTTCGACGCCGCGGGCAGGGTGAAGATCACCGACTTCGGGCTGTCGAAGGTGGACGAGCGAGGCGCGATTTCTGGAAGCGCGAACGGCGGCGGCGGCGGGAGCCTGATGGGCGACAGCGGCATGGAGCTGACGTCGCAGGGCGCGGGGACGTACTGGTACTTGCCCCCGGAGTGCTTCGAGACGGGGCCGACGCCGCCGCGCATCTCGAGCAAGGTGGACACGTGGTCGTGCGGCGTGATTCTGTACCAGATGCTGTTCGGGCGGCGGCCGTTCGGCCACGACCAGTCGCAGGAACAGATCCTGCACAGTGGCACTATCCTCAACGCGCGCGGCGTGGAGTTCCCGCCGGCGGGGCCCAAGGTGAGCGCCGAGGGCAAGGCGTTCATCCAGCGGTGCCTGTCGCGGAAGCAGCAGGACAGGCCGGATGTCCCGGCGGCGGCGCGGGACGCGTACATGACTTACGCCAAGGCGGCGCCGGAGTGAGCGGAGCGCGGCGCGAAAAGCGCGACGAGCGAACGCGACGTTTCGCGCCGAGACGAACGCGCAGCGCCGTCGCGATGCGCGTTATACATCACGCGCCGCTTGTATCAGATACGATACGACACGCGCGCGTCGTCTCTCGTCGTCTCGTCTCGGTCCGTCGTCGCGCTTTTTCTCGTAAAAACCTGCGTTTTTTTCTCGACGTCGCGGTGACATCATCAGTGTCACCACAACGACACCGCACCGGCCGTTTGATGCGCGCGCGCTCGGTCGTGACGTCCGTGTCGTCTCCCAGGTTCGCACCGGCTCGATCCGGCTTCGGAGTTCTGCGTCGCGCGCGTTCGTCTCGTCTCGCGCCCCGGGCCATGTCGGTGCCCTCGGATGCCGCGCGGGCGGTGGACTTCCTGCACCTCACGCAGGCGCTGAAGACCACCCCTCGCACCGGCTGGGTGAAACACGGCGTGGACAAGCCGGAGTCCATCGCCGATCACATGTACCGCATGGCTCTGATGGCTATGGTCGCGGCGAAGTCCATGCCTGAGCTGGACCAGGACCGCTGCGTGAAGCTGGCGCTGATTCACGACCTCGCGGAGGCCATCGTCGGCGACATCACGCCGCACGACCCTGTGACCAAGGAGGAGAAACGGAAGTTGGAGAGCAACGCGATGCGGAAGATGCGCGACGTGCTCGGTGACGCGCTCGGCGGCGAGGAGATCGAACACTTGTGGCATGAGTACGAGGACGGCGCCACGCCCGAGTCCAAGCTCCTGAAGGACCTTGACAAGCTCGAGATGATCATGCAAGCTGGCGAGTACGAGCGCGCGCAAGGGAAAGATCTGTCGCAGTTTTTCGAGTCGACCGCGGGGAAGTTCCAGACGCCGGCGGGGCGGGCGTGGGAGGCGGAGATCGTCGCCAGGCGGAACAAGGCGACGTGACGGCGCGTTGACGTGTGCGCTCATCTTTTGTGCGACGAGAGCGGTTGGCAAACGCGTGATGGTTCTGTGTATCGCCTGCGCGCCGTTCGTTCTCTTTCGTTCGCGATTCGTCTACCTATGTGTTACTTTACAAAAGTACGCGTACCCGCGCGCCCGTTTCGTCACCGGTCGAGGCCGCGGCTCTGCATTCTCGCACGTGTCATCTCGTGCCCCCGCTCCGGTCCCGCGACGCGCGGATTCTGAGAGATATACGACGCCCTAGTGGTGACGAGCTCGGGCGACGCGAAAACCTTCTGCGTCGCCCACACGGCGCTCGCGTAGTAGAAGGCGCCGAAGCACTTGCCCGTCGCGTACAGACCCGTGTATCCGGTTCGGTTCCAGATCTCGACGTGCGGCACGGCGGCGAACACGGAGGCGAGCCGGTAGATCCTGGTGATGACGATGAACAGGAAATACAGCGCGCCGAATAAAAACACGGGCGCGAACTCGTCCAGCAGCTTCGAGAATAGCGACCGCTTCACCAGGTTGGTCTCGCCCAGGAAGTTGTACAGGCACATCACCGTGAACAGAAACGCGCACGCCTGGAACACGGTGGCCATCACCTCGAGCTGTGGGTCGAACCGGTAGCTCACGTCCAGGTATGCGCCCACGAAGATGTCCACGACCAAGCCGACGTACACCATCACGGCGCTTAGGGCGAAGTACGGAGGGACCGGCACGTTTTCTGGGGGAGGCACCGAGTGCGCGGGGGCGCGTGAAGGTCACGTGGGGGGAGGATGTCAGCGCGTTCGCGGCGGAGACCAATGGAAACGAAAGCGCCGTTGGAAACGGAACGCCTCGCCGGTTGGGCACCGCGGCGGTCGCCGGACGCGGATTCGAAGCGCGATGGGGGTGGCGTTCGTAGGGTATGGGGCGCGTCCACGGCACGCACCTCTCACGTCGCCCATCGTGCGTCCTCCGCGTCCCTTCGCGGGTGGTCCGAGGCGCGCGTTTCAAAATGTTGGTATGGCTGTTGCGTCAACTGAGAAGGCGAAAAAAACTGAGATGCCCGATGCACCAGACACCCGTGCCCCGCGTGGACCGCCGCCCGAAACTGCAAACTGGGCACCTGCACCTGCGCGAACAGGGTTCCGCACACAGACCCGGCGCGTGGCGCGAGAGGTGACGCTTGAGACGCGCACCCAGCTCGCGCTCGTTCGGATCGGGCCTCGGCGTCGGTGATACGAGCCCTGAGCGCACTCGGCGCCGGGCGCGACGCGAACGCGCTCGATCTCGAGCGCTCGCGTCAGGAGGAGAAACAGTTGCTTCGCGTGTCGATTGTCGAGGCTTGAACTTGACCGCCGCCTCGGGGCACACACCGCGAAGGAAGGGTAGCCATGAAGATCCCATTGCCGAAGAAGCGGATCGACACGGTACGTCCTGTGACGCGCGCCCTGAATCCGCGAAGTGCCGCCCTCGGGATGTCTTGAACCCGCCTCGCCCGCGCGAGACCCTCGACGTGCCCTAACCCAGATCTCGTCGCTCACTTCCCCTCCTCTCCTCGGACAGCCCGGGAGCGTGAAGCTTATGGTGGACAAGATGGTCGCCACCCCGGCGTTACAGCTCGCGGACGTGTTCCCGCCCTTCGCGTGGACGTTCGGGAAGGTACGTATCCGCCGCGCGTCCCGCCGCAACCCCGAGCGCGACGTCCGCGGCCGAGGCGCACGCCCACCTTTCTCCGCTTTTCTCGCGCTTTTCGTGCGCTGTCACACGCGCACACAGTCAGCGTTCAGGCGCGCGCGCCTTTCTCGTTTCTCCGAGTCTCGATCGCGACGCGTTTTCGGACGGGTCCTTCGCGAGGCGCGCCGAACGAATACTCACCACATCCCTTCGGCGTCGTTTCCCCCTTCGCGCATCCGCGCATGGCACGCAGGGCGACCTGATGCACTGGGTGCCCGTCCTGAACCACTTCGACGCGTTCTTCGAGACGCACGTCGCGCCGTCCTCCGAGGACGGGAGCGCGCGCGGCGGCGAAGAGGCGAAAAAATTGTTCCCGGCGGAGCCGACGCGCTGGATCGTCCGCGCGTCGTGCGTAATTCTGGAAAACTGCGCGAACAAACACGTGTACAGCTCGGGCGAGCACCTGGGCGCGTTGCTGAGTTGCGACGACGCGGAGGTGGCGCTGGACGCGCTGCGGCTGCTGGCGGTGGCGACCCGCCGCGCGCCGGGGAGCCGCGGGAACCGCTTCCGCGCGCCGGCGGCGCTGCGGTCGCGGCTGCTCGCGCTGTGCGGCGACCTGCCGGACCTGGCCGCGGACGCCGCGCGCGCCGCGGCGGCGGACGAGAATACGTCCCGGGACGAAGAAGCGGACGAAGGAGCGGCGGTCCGCGTCTTCGGTGTGCCCTCGAGGGCGGCGCGGCTGGGTTCGGAGGAACCGCCGCGGCGCTCGACGAGGCGCGGCGGGAAGCCTCCCGCGCGGGGCGGCGTCGCGGGCCCGGGCGCATCTCGGAGGACGCCCGAGACCCCTGCCGGTGCCTCCAACCTAGGGAAGGTACACTTCGCGTTTTACTGCCCGGGCGGAGAAGACGCGCTCCTCGGTGACCTCGGGCCTGCGGGGAGACGCGCGGTGGTTGCCGACCGCGCCGAGCTCGCGGCGTCCGGCGAGAGCGACCGCGCGACCGCCGCGAGGCTGGCGAAAGCGCACGGCGTTCCCGCGGGCTTGCGTTTCGCGTTGTTCGCGCGCGTGCGATTGGCGCGACTGCAGGCCTCGCCCGATCCCGCGGAGGCGTGTCGCGCGACGCTGTTCCGGCTGATGGCGTTCGTCGTGCTCCTGCAGGTTGACCGCGCCGCGGCCGAGGGAGACGCGCGCGGGAGTACGGACGAGTCTACCGAAGCCGCGTTGGCCGCGTTCCTCGCTGCGGACCAGCCCGAGCTCGTCGCGGAGCTGTTCCGCGCGCTCCGCTACGAGCGCGCGGGGGTTCCGAAAGAGGTGGTGGAGGCATCGCTCCGTGCGCTCGCCGCGCTCGCGGGAGACCGCGCGCGCGCGGCTTGCACCCTGGCGGCGATGCGCGGCGGCGGCCACCCGGCAATCCTCGCCGCGCTCGTCTCTTCGACGGCGCGGCGCCTGATCGATGCGCCCCGCGCCCCCGTGGGTGAGGCGCTCACGGCGGCGAACCTCCCGAAACTCGAGCTCGACGCCATCAACGCGGACGCGGACGCGCCCGTGGCCAACGCGGACGCGCTCATCGCGTTGCTCTCGACGCTGGTCACGACGCACGGCGGGTGTCTGTTCCTGCGCGACGTCTCGCTGCTCCCGGCGCTGCTCCCGCTGCTGCGCAACCGCAACCCGAGGCACGTGCACGTGGTGAGCCACGCCGTGCACGTCCTGGAGATCTTCATGGACTACGCCTCGCAGGCGGCGGCGGCGTTCCGAGACCTGGGCGGCATGCAGATCGTCGTGCAGAGGCTCAAGCACGAGGCGGAGGACGCGCTCGCCGAGCACGCGGCGACGCACGGCCCGCGGGCGGACGCCTCCGCCGCCGGGCCTTCGGACGGCGGCGACGTCTCTCCGTCGTCTCCGCCCGAAAAGCCCGAAAAGCCCGAAAAGCCCGCGCCCGCGTACCTGGTGAGCTCCGCGCGCCGCGTCCTGCTCAAGGCGCTGATGCGCGCGCTGGCGCTGACCAACTTCTCGCCCGGGACCAACAACGTCAAGGTGGCCGGCCTGGAGGACGGCTCGTTGTGCGCCGCGCTGAACTCGGTGTTCCGGAACCCGCGTTTGTTCGGCGCCGGCGTGTTTTCGCTCGCCGCGAATTTGCTGTGCGACGTGATGAACCACGAGCCGACGTGCTACCCCGAGCTGGAGAAGCAGGAGGTGCCGCAGACGTTCCTCGCGGCGTGGGAGGGCGACGACCCGGGCCCGAGCCCGTCCGCGGACGCGCTGTGCTGCTTGCCCAACGCGCTTGGCGCGCTGTGCTTGTCGCCGCTCGGCTTGGCGCGGGTGAAGAAGAGCGGCGCGCTCGACGCGCTCGTCGCGGCGTTCACCACGCGCGCGTACCAGCGCGCCATGCACGGCGAAACCGCCGGCGCGATCGGCGGGAACATTGACGAGCTTCTGCGGCACGTTCCCGACCTGCAGCCCGCCGGCGTGCGGTTCGCCATCGACGTGCTCCGTCGTCTGCTGGAGGTTGGCGGGATGGACCCCGGGCCCCCGGACCCCGCGCCGTGGCCGGACCGCGCGGCGAGCGCCGCCGCCGGCGACGGCGCCGAGGCGGCGGCGGCGCCCATGGAGACTGACGCCGGCGCGCGCGCGGAGACGTCGGCGGCGGCGTCCGCCGCGACTGCCGCGACCGCCGCGACCGCCGCGACGGTGGATCCCGCGTCCGTCGCGGTCACCGTCGACATGACCTCGAACATGACGCGCGCCGCGCCGAAGGCGCCCCCGGTGAGCGCGTACTTCCTGGCGGAGGCGGTGGCGAACGTCTCGCGCCTGATCGACTCCATGCTCCCCACGGACGAGTGCGCGGAGACCTTCGTGCGGCGCGGCGGCGTCGCGCTCCTGATTCGGCTGCACGCGATGCCGTTCCTGCCGGACTCGTTCAGCACGTCGTCGGCGTGCCACGCGCTCTCGTCGACGCTGCGCTCGTTCGCGGGTCGATCGTCGTACTCGCCCATCCTCGTGTCGCAGACCCAGGACGCGCTGACGCAGTGCGTCCGTGCGGCGAACGAGGCGATGGAGGGCGCGATCCATGAAACGGCGCGTTGCGACCCGGGCCAGCCCTACCTCGACGTCGCGGACGCGTTTGCGACGTACCGGGGCGACCCGTCGCGGTACGGCTCCGTGGAGGCGCTCATGCGCGAGGGCGTGCCGCGAGACGGATTCGCGGACGCGATGCGGGACGTCACGCGCGCGCTGACGGTGACGCAGTCCGTCCTTAACCTGACGACGTCGCTGTTGCGGTCGAGCCCGGGGACGATGCCCGGCCTCCTGAACGCGCTCGGCGACGGCGGCGAGGGCGCGGCGGCGGTGAAGGAGTGGAAGCCCGGCGGTCTGATCAACGCCGTCTCGTACGCGCACCGTAACGTCGAGATTTTGGCGGCGATCTTGGCGGAGGGCCAGGGCGCGCGCTCGGACCAACTTAAACGCGTGGAGAACCAGCTCGTTAAGGACGGCGACGACGACGCCTGCGCGCAGATCATACAGGCTGTTACGACGGCGACGCGCGCCCTCGAACGGGAGTGCGCGAGTTTCCGCGCGACCTACAACTACTTCTGCTCGTCGCTGGTGAAGAACGTGGCGAACGCTAGGCACAGGGCGTCCGTGGAGACGGTGGCGTTTTTGCGCGTGCCCATCGCCGAACTCTCGGCGTGCCTGAGCGAGAACGTCAAGGACGCCGTTGACTGCGTCGACGGCGCCCTGACGTTCTCGTTCCGCGACGGCACGGACGCGGGTGCCTTGTCGCCGGGAATCGCGCGACGACGCCTGTGCGGGCTCTTCGAGACCCTCCACGCGATTCTGATCGACGAGCGCCGCCGGTGTTCGCAGGGCCTGGTACTCAACTACATGGACCAGTGCCTCGGCGTCCAGCACCTGCGCAGAGCCTTCGAGATCCTGTGGAGCGTCGCCGCGGACGAGGCGGCGGGGCGCGACAAAGGGAACGTCGACAAAGGGAAAGAGCCCGCCGAGCCCGCCGGAGCCGGTGTCACGCTCCCGGCGCCTCTCTCCGCGCACGTCGCCGCCGCGCTTCGCTCGGCCACCTCGCTGTTGCTGCAGCTGGTGGACGTGGACGTCCTGTTCGGCTCGAGCGGGTCCGCGGCGAACGTCGTCGCGCCGCGCGGCTTCGTCCCCGAAAACGCGGGAACGCCAGGCTACCCTCCCCCCTCCGACCCGCGCGTCTTCGCCGCGCGCCTGCACGCGAACCTGGCGCCCGCCGTCCTAGCGGCGTGGCGCTCGAAGGCGCTCACGGCGTTCCCGGGGGAGGCGGCGTCGCACCTGATGTCCGCTCTCGTGCACTTCGGCAAGGGCACGGAGAAGCTCCCCGAGCGCGTCGCGCACTACCTCGACCGCGAGCGGCTCGAGCGCGAGCGGGGCGCCGGCGGAGCGTCTCAGGGCGCGCGGCCCGGGACTTCGGACGCCGCGGAGGCTGCGAGGCGGTTCTTTCAGCGCGCGGAACGAGAAGCGCGCGGAGGCGCCGGCTCGGGCGCCGCGCGCCCGGCGCGCCCGCCTCTGCCGCCGTTCACGCCCTCGCCCTCCATGACGGCGTCCATCGTGGAGATGGGGTTCAGCGAGGCGCAGGCGCGCGCCGCGCTGGTAGCGGTGCGCGGGCGCTCCATCGAGCTCGCCATGGACTGGCTCTTTTCGCACCCGAACGAGGCGCGCATCGCGGACGAAGAGGCGGCGGCCGCCGCCAGCGCGCCGCCGGCGGCGGTGGCGGGAAGCGCCGGCGACGCCGCCGCGGGCGGAGGCGCGGCGGCGGCGGTGGACGGCTCC
>MDSV01171749.1_pt1 | contig 25693 bp, 25 predicted proteins | sample 810851 | NCBI WGS metagenome assembly MDSV01 (sample SAMN05326640, study PRJNA326480) | marine metagenome | isolation source: seawater | place: Atlantic Ocean: North East | collected 2012
AGTAGCAAAGTGGTTATGCAGCGGATTGCAAATCCGTCTACGCCGGTTCGATTCCGACCTCAGCCTCAATGTAATATAATTGCAAGTGAATGCCCGGGTGGTGGAATTGGTAGACACAAGGGACTTAAAATCCCTCGAAGGAAACTTCGTGCCGGTTCGAGTCCGGCCCCGGGCACCATCGGAAATAAAAGCTTTGATAAAATTAATCTCCAACGAAAATTTTGAGAATTTGATAAACTCAGAGTAATAATTATTTAACTGTAAGATTTATGACTCAATCTATAGAAGAAATTAACAAAGATTCTGATGGTTTAAGTTACATTGACTTAAATCAGATAGTCAGTGTTGTTTGGGAAGGTAAAAGATTTGTTATTGGATTGACAGCCCTTGTAGCTTTATCAGCTGTATTGTTTTCGTTGAGTCTCACAAATTATTATAGATCTGAATCTATTCTTGTAGCTGCAGATTCTCAAGATCTTGGATCAATGTCTCAATATTCAGGCCTGGCCTCCTTGGCAGGAGTTAGACTACCTAGTTCTGGTGGAGATGGCGTTGTAGAAATTATTGAAATCATAAAGTCTAGAGAGTTTGTGAAACATCTCCTGTCATTTGAAGAAATACTTCCTTCGTTGATGGCACCTGAATCCTACAATAAGAACACACAGGAGCTGATTTATGACCCAAGACTGTACGATAATAATGAGATGAGATGGATAGAGGGTGCGGCACCTTCTTATCTAGAAGTGCATGAAACGTATATCAACGAAGTTTTGACTATTTCAGAAGATAAAATAACAGGACTTATCTCAATAACTGTTGAACATATCTCACCTTTGTTTGCTAGAGATTTCTTAATGTTAATTATTGCCGAATCAAACAACTTAAAGCGTGAAAAGGATATTAATACGTCTAATAAGTCCATCAACCATCTAAAAGTAGAACTTTCTAATACTTCACTTATAGAAATTAAAGAATCAATAAATCAGTTGGTTAGAGCACAGCTAGAAAAAAGAATGATGGCAAATGCCAATGAAGACTATAGCTTAGCCATCATAGAGCCTCCTTTCATACCTGAGAAGAAATCTAAACCAAGTAGAGCTCTTATTTGCATAGTGGCAACAATGTTAGGAGGAATATTAAGTGTTCTAATTCTTCTCGTTAGGCACTATTTCTTCACTAAAGAGTCTAATTTTTCTTAAGATTAATAAAGAAATCCATTAGATTTTGTATATATTTAAAAGAGCCAGACATTAAAAAAATACTTACTATATTTGGCACCAGACCTGAAGCGATTAAATTGGCTCCATTGATAAAGGCGATTTCTGATGAGAAATCTCTTGAGTCTATGGTCTGTGTTACAGCGCAACACAGAGATATGTTAGATCAGGTATTGAATTTATTTGATATAAATCCTAATTTTGATCTTAATATAATGAGAGAGCGGCAATCTCCAGAAGAAATTACTTCAATTATTCTAAATGAGTTAAAGCCAATTTTAACTGACTATAAGCCAGATATAGTCTTAGTTCATGGAGATACCTCTACAACCTTAGCGGCGTCTTTGGCAGCTTACTATCAAAAAATAGACGTAGGTCATGTTGAGGCTGGTCTTAGATCCGGAAATATATATTCCCCTTGGCCCGAAGAAATCAATAGAAAATTAACTAGCAGTATTGCGAAGTATCATTTTGCTCCTACTAAAAATGCAAAAAGAAACCTATGTAAAGAAGGAATAAACGAAAGTTATATTCATGTTACAGGTAATACAGTTATTGATGCTCTTTTTTGGGTTAAAGAACAACTTTACAAAGATAATTCTGTCGCAGCAAACTTAGCTAAAGAATTTAAGTATCTTAACCAAAGCAAGAGATTAATATTAGTAACAGGGCATAGACGAGAAAGTTTTGGAGAAGGTTTTGAAAGAATCTGTCAGGCTTTGCTCCAAATAGCTCACTCACATCCTGAAGTACAAATTCTATATCCTGTCCACTTAAATCCAAATGTTCAGAAACCAGTCAATAGAATGCTTAAAGAAGTAGATAACATATTGTTAATAGACCCTCAGCAATATTTACCTTTTTGTTATTTAATGGACAAAGCTTCGATCATCCTTACAGACTCTGGCGGCATCCAAGAAGAAGCTCCCTCTCTAGGTAAACCAGTTCTTGTGATGCGAGATAATACAGAACGACCAGAAGCAGTTGAAGCAGGAACAGTGCGTTTGGTAGGTACAAATGTAGAGACAATAGTAGAGCAGGTAGATATTTTGCTTACAAACTCTTCTGAATATGAAAAGATGAGCAAATCACATAATCCTTATGGAGATGGTAAAGCTTCCGGAAGAATAGTAGAGCATTTATTAAAGGTATAGTAATTATGTCATTTGGTACTATTGCAGTCATTGGTCTCGGGTACATTGGTTTGCCGACGGCCACTGTGTTGGCATCTAAAAAAATACGGGTATTGGGAGTTGATAGTAATCCTCATGTGGTTGACACAATTAACTCTGGAAAAGTTCATATAGTAGAACCTAACCTTGATAATATGGTTCAAGATGTTGTTAAGGATGGTCTCTTAAAAGCTATAACTTTTCCGGAACAAGCAGATGCTTTTCTTATTGCAGTACCTACACCTTTCCAAGTTGAATCTGCAGAAAAATCGCCGCAACCTGATATAACCTTTGTAGAAAAGGCTTCTAAAGATATTGCGAGAGTTTTGAAAAAGGGAGATCTAGTGATACTTGAATCAACCTCTCCCGTAGGCACCACCAGAAGGATATCCGAATGGATGTCGGAAGTTAGAGAAGACCTCACTTTTCCGCATACTGATTTTGAAAATTCTGATATAAGAATTGCACATTGCCCTGAACGCGTCTTGCCAGGAAACATCATTAATGAACTAACCGATAATGACAGAGTAATTGGGGGATTGACCGGTAAATGTTCACAGTTAGCTATTGAATTATACAAGACCTTTGCTAAAGGTACTTTTTTGACAACGAATGCTGAAACGGCAGAACTAGCAAAATTAACAGAAAATGCATTTAGAGATGTTAACATTGCATTTGCTAACGAGCTGTCAATTATTTGTGAAAGTTTAGGAATAGATGTTTGGGAATTAATAAAGATAGCTAACCATCATCCTAGAGTAAGTATTTTACAACCAGGACCAGGAGTAGGAGGGCACTGCATAGCAGTCGATCCTTGGTTTATAGTTTCTCAATCTCCAAACGAATCGAAATTAATTCGAGAAGCTAGACAAGTTAATGACAAGAAACCCTTTTGGGTTATTGAACAAGTAAAACTAGCTATAGCAAATGAATTAATTGAAAGCCCAAATAAAACTGTTAAAGACATCTCAATTGCTTGTTATGGTTTATCATTTAAAGCAAATATTGATGATTTGAGACAAAGCCCCGCAGTTTTGATTGCAGAAGAGATTATCAAATTCCATACTGGTAATATTGATCTAATTGAGCCTCATATCAATACACTACCTGCAACCCTAAATGCAAACCTAATTTCAGACATTGAAGGCACAACCGAAGCAGATATTCATATTTTGCTAGTTGATCATGATGTATTTAAACAGATGAAACCCATCCAGGGAAAAATTATAGATACTAGAGGCCTTTGGGATTCATGAATTTTATTAAAATTTCTCTATATGACAGACAGATTGCATTGTCATATATAGTGTTATTATTAAATATGGATATTTCATAACTAATTTATAAAGACAGATTATTATGCTTGAAAATCAAACAATCCTTGTTACTGGTGGAACTGGTTCCTTTGGACAGGCTTTTATACCCATGACTCTAGAAAAATATGAACCTAAAAAAATTATCATTTTCTCTAGAGATGAAATGAAACAATGGGAAATGGCAAAAAAATTCGAAAACGATGAAAGAGTTCGGTTTTTTATTGGAGATGTTAGAGATAGAGATAGGCTTTATAGAGCTCTAGATGGCGTTGATTACGTCGTACATGCTGCTGCCACCAAGATCGTCCCTACCGCAGAATATAATCCTTTTGAATGTATAAAGACAAATATTAATGGAGCTATGAATGTAATTGACGCTTGTATCGATAAATCAGTGAAAGGTTGTGTGGCCTTATCTACTGATAAGGCTAGTAGTCCTATAAATTTGTATGGAGCAACCAAATTAGCCTCAGACAAAATGTTTGTTGCGGGTAATGCTTATTCGGGTGAACATGGATCAAAATTCTCTGTCGTAAGATATGGGAATGTTATGGGATCACGAGGCTCAGTAATTCCTTTCTTTGAAAAGGAAAAATCTAAAGGCATTCTGCCTATTACTGATGAGAGAATGACTCGTTTTATGATAACTTTAGAACAAGGAGTTGAATTAGTTTGGCATGCTTTTGAGGATATGATTGGTGGAGAAATCTACGTAAGAAAAATTCCTTCTATGAAAGTAACCGACTTGGCAGCTGTAGTTGCCCCAGGCTTAAAGCATAAGATCGTTGGTATTAGACCTGGAGAGAAAATGCATGAACAGATGATAGGCTTAGAAGATGCTTCATCTACTTACGAATATTCTGATTACTACAAAATTCTGCCTGTCATTCATGATTGGGCAGATGACGAAACAAGAATCAAAGATGGAAGGAAGGTAAGTGATACTTTTTCTTACAATAGTGAAACAAACAATGAATGGATGGATAGGGATACCCTGAAAGAATGGATCGATAAAAATAAGGATAAATTAGACAGAGAATAGTTATTTTATTCCTGCATTCCTAATAAAAAAATGAATATTGCTATTATTCCTGCTAGAGGGGGCAGTAAAAGAATACCTAGAAAAAATATCAAGCCTTTTTTAGGTAAGCCCATGATTGCATGGCCAATCGAGATTGCAAAAAATTCTGACATATTTGATCACATAATTGTTTCAAGCGACGACTCAGAGATTATTCAAATAGCAAATGAATCTGGAGCAGAGACCCCTTTCATTAGACCAAAGGATCTTGCGGATGATTTAACTCCAACAGTTCCAGTTATAGCTCAAGCTATTGAGGAATGTCTTAAACTAGGCATTACACCAGAAAATGTTTGTTGTATATATCCCGGAGTCCCTTTTTTGGAGAAAGACGACTTAATAAAAGCAAAAAATCTATTAGAGAGAAATAATGTTGATTTTGTTTATCCTGTGACGGAATATTCACATCCAACACAAAGGGCAATGAGACAAAGAACTACTGGCCAGATGGAATTTATTGATTCAAAGAATGAGATGACTAGAACACAGGATTTAGAGACAACCTACCATGATGTTGGACAGTTTTATTGGGGTAAAACTTCTGCATGGTTAGAGCAAAAAAGAATGCACTCTGATGGTATAGGAATGATCATTCCTAATTGGAGAGTTGTTGATATAGACAACCTTGATGATTGGAAAAGAGCAGAATTACTTGCTGCTGCGCTCAAGAAAAAAGATTAGTAAATAAATATGAAAATACTTTTTATCGGAGCATCTGGACTAATGGGCTCCTATTTACTACCAATACTAAAATCAAATAATTACAATATCGTCACTCTGGGGAGGTCAGGCGAAAATGATTACATATGCGATATTCTTGATGTTGACTCATTAGTTGAAATTCTTGATTTTTTAAAACCAGAAATCATTTTAAATCTAGCAGCTTTAACAGATGTGGATGAATGTGAATCAAATCCGGATAAATCATTCCAAATAAATGTTCAAGCAATTAATAATATGGTTGATTGGATTATTTCCTCCAGAAGCAATACTCACCTTATTCAAGTATCTACAGATCACGTTTATGACGGTTTGGGCCCTCATTCTGAATCAAATCCCACGATAACTAATTACTATGCTTTTTCAAAATATACTGCGGAACTTAGTGCGATGAGAGTACCCTCTACAATTATCCGTACAAATTTTTTTGGAAAAAGTACTTGTCCTGGTAGGGAAAGCTTCACAGACTGGATAGTCAGTCGCATAAAATCAGAAGAACATTTTTCTTTATTTAATGATGTTTTTTTCAGTCCACTTTCTATGCAAACCCTCAGTGAGATGTTATGTTTGGTTATAGAAAAAAAACCAAGTGGTATTTATAATTTGGGTTCCAAATCTGGTATGAGTAAATCAGATTTTGCTGTTTTATTTGCTAAAAAACTCAACCTAAATTTTATTAATGCAGATATAGTTTCAATCGACAAAACTTCTTTTATGAAGACATACAGACCAAGAGATATGAGAATGAATGTTGATAAATTTGAAGAATATCTTGATGTAGAATTACCAAACTTAGAGGATGAAGTTGATAAAGTTTTAGGAGATTACTATGAAACAACCTGACCAAATACTTAAGATTAATGATAGAAAAATTGGAGAAGATTATCCTACCTATTTCATAGCTGATGTAGCGGCTAATCATGATGGTGATATTGAAAGAGCAAAAGATCTTATATATTTAGCTGCTGAAAAAGGTGCTGATGCTGCCAAATTTCAGCATTTTTCTGCCGAAACTATAGTTAGTGACAAAGGATTTAGATCGATCGAAGACGTTTCTTCTCATCAATCTACATGGAAGAAATCAGTGTTTGAAGTATATAAAAGTGCCAGCGTAGACCTATCATGGACTGAGATTTTGAAGGATACTTGTGATAAGGCAGGAATTGCTTTCTTTACCAGCCCGTATTCAGAAGAATTAGTAAATCATATCGATCCTTATGTCCCAGCTCATAAAATAGGATCGGGTGATATCACATGGCTAGACATGATTAAATTTATTGCCTCAAAGGGAAAGCCCACTATCTTAGCTTCAGGTGCTTCTACATTTGATGATGTTATATTTGCTATGAATTCAGCCTTATCTGTTAATTCGCAAGTTTGTTTAATGCAATGTAATACAAATTACACAGCGAGTTTAGAAAACTTTAAGTTCATTCAATTGAATGTTCTTAAAGCGTACAGGCAAATGTATCCCAACCTAGTTTTGGGATTGAGCGATCATACCCCTGGACACTCAACGGTTCTTGGAGCTGTTTCATTAGGTGCAAGAATGATTGAAAAACATCTTACAGATGACAATGATAGAGAAGGACCTGATCATAAATTCTCAATGAATGGAGAAACATGGGCTGAGATGGTTGATAGGACTAGAGAATTAGAGAATGCTCTCGGAAATGGAATTAAACGTATAGAAGAAAATGAAAGAGAGACTGTAATTGTTCAAAGAAGGGCTGTTTGTTGCTCTGCAGATTTAATCTCTGGGCACACGTTAACTGACTCTGACCTAATTGTGTTAAGACCCTGCCCAGAAGACGCAATTAAGCCCCGTGAATTAAATAAAGTGATAGGGAAAACTTTAACGAGGGACATGGTTAAGGGAGAAAGTCTTCAATGGCAAGATCTGAGCTAGCGATCATAATTCCAGCATTTAATGAAGAAAAAACAATAGAAAAAATTGTTCGTCAAGTCATAAGTTACGGAGTGCCTATTGTAGTTAATGATGGATCCAAAGACAAAACAGCACTCATCGCAAATGAAGCCGGTGCATTAGTTGTTAATCATCATGAAAATAGAGGTTATGATTCCGCTCTTAATTCAGGTTTTGAAAGAGCTTATAAACTGGGTTTTGATATAATTTTGACATTTGATGCTGACGGGCAACATTCTCCTTCAATGATTAATGATTTTCTTAATGAAATTAAAAAAGGAGCAGATCTAGTTATAGGTATAAGAAATAGAAAAGCTAGGCTCACTGAAATTTTTTTTTCATGGATTTCTCAAAGACTCTGGGGCATCTCAGATCCACAATGTGGAATGAAGGCTTACCGTAAAGAGGTTTATGAAGCTTTGGGTTATTTCGACTCTTACAACTCAATCGGTACTGAGCTATCAATATTTGCAGTAAAAAATAATTTTACTTTGAAGGAAGTTCCGTTTCTCGTTAATGAAAGGCAAGATAAACCAAGATTTGGCAGTATGATAAGTGCAAACTTAAAAATCTTCCGTGCAATTTTTCTAGGAATTTTGAAGTAATTAAAGAAAAAGGATTTTCGACTGTTTTCTCATGAGAATATTTATTAAATGAAATCTGAAATACTTAATGTCCTCATAGTAGGTTGTGGAAATATAGCAGGTGTTCTTGATATGAGTCGCCCGGATAATGCTAATCCTATAACTCATGCTGGCGCCTTCAGTAAAAACCCCAACTTTAAAATACTAGGTTGTATCGATATAGACAAAGAAAAAGCTTTAAATTTTGCAAAATACTGGAAGATACCCAATATATATAGTTCCTTTGAAGAAGTGCTGTTAGACAGTAAAAAATACGATGTGATAAGTTTATGCTCCCCGACTAAGAGTCATTTCAAAGATATAAAAAAATGCTTATCACTTTCACCAAGATTAATTTTTTGCGAGAAGCCTGTAACGGAAGAAGTAACCAATACAAGAAAAATTAAAGCTTTATGTGAGAAAGAGGATATTTTATTTGCAGTAAATCACAATAGAAGATGGGATGAGAGAATTATTACTTTAAAGGAAGAAATTGAAATTGGTAAAAGAGGTTCATTGCGATCTGTAGTAGGTTACTATAACAAAGGTATCTTGAATAATGGCTCTCATCTCATAGATCTTCTCAATTTCTTGATAGGTAATATGCAAATTCAACATGTTGGTTTAGCAGATTATGATTTTTTTTCTAATGACCCTTCGATAAATGTAATGCTTGAGACTGATTCAAAGGTACCCGTTATGCTTGTTACAGGATGTAAAGCTACTGACTTTAGTTTGTTTGAAATTCAATTTATCTTCGAAACAGGTATGCTTACAATTCTTGATGGAGGTATGAGGTGGAGTGAAAGGAGGGTTATCGATAGCAAAATCTTTGAGAACTACAAAGAACTAGATTTAGGAGTCGATAGTGAAGGAGGATATTTAGATACCATGTCAAATGCTGTAGATGGGATATGGCGCGCAATAACAAATGACGAGACACTAAATAGCACCATAGATAATGCCTTAACTGCGCAAACTATATGCGAAAAAATTTTGGCAAAGTCTACAAGCTAAATTATTATTAAAGAAATCATATTTTACTAGAAAGGATGTGTTGATGGAAAAACTAGCAATTTTTGGAGGACCTAAAGCAGTTGATGAGCCACTTAAACCTTATAACTCCATTGGAAAAGAGGAGGCCTCGGCGGTAGAAGAGGTCATAGCCAGCGGTGTTTTATCTAAATATCTTGGAACTTGGAGTCCTGAATTCTTCGGTGGAGAAAAAGTTAAAGAGTTTGAACGAAATTGTGAAAGTTTTTTTAAAGTAAAACATGCCATAACGGTTAATTCATGGACATCAGGACTTACAGCTGCTGTTGGAGCAATAGGTATTGAACCAGGAGATGAAGTAATAGTAACTCCTTGGACAATGTGTGCTACCGCTACTGCTATATTGCATTGGAATGCAATACCAGTTTTTGCAGACATAGATCCACTTACTTTCAATCTTGATCCATCCTCTGTGGAAGAAAATATAACGCCTTATACGAAAGCAATCATGGCAGTTGATATCTTTGGACATCCTGCTGATGTCGATGTACTAATGGACATAGCTGATCGTAATAACTTGAAGCTTATAACTGATACTGCTCAAGCACCAGGATCAATGTATAAAGGTTCATTTACTGGGACTTCTAGCCACGTGGGCGGTTATAGTCTAAATTATCATAAGCATATACACACTGGCGAAGGAGGTATATTAGTAACTAATGATGATGATATTGCTGATAGACTCAGACTTATTCGCAACCATGCTGAAGCTGTTGTAGAAGGAATGGGAGTCGAAGATATTACCAATATGGTTGGTTACAATTATCGTCTTGGAGAAATAGAATCTGCCATAGGAATAGAGCAACTTAAGAAACTCCCAAAGCTAGTAAAAGCAAGACAGAATGCAGCAGAACAACTTGCCGATTTGCTGAGGGACCTGAAAGGATTACGCATGCCGTTTGTTATGCCGGGATGTACTCATTCTTACTATATGTTTCCAATGGTACTGGATATTGATTTATTGCAAGTTCCTCGCAGTAGATTGATAGAAGCTTTGACCGCCGAGGGTATAACTGGATTGACAGCAGGTTATGTTAACGTGCACCTCTTACCAATTTATCAGCAAAAAATTGCTTATGGTTCAAAAGGATTTCCTTGGTCATCAGATATCTGTAAGAGAGACGTTAATTACGATAAAGGTATTTGCCCAGTAGCTGAAGAACTTCACGAAACCTCCTACATGGGTTTATCTGCTTGTATGCATGAGATGAGTAAAAAAGAAGTTACAAACATAGCTAATGCTTTTAAGAAAGTTTGGTACCACATAGATGAGTTAAGAATTTAAACTATCTTAGGTATATAATTTAGAACATGAAAGAAATAGATTTATATCCTGATATTTTTTTAGGTGGTGATGAAGTAGACCTAGTCGTTTTAACAGAAGATATGGTGAAAACCACTAATTGGTATAAATGGTTTAATAATAAAAAAATAAATCAAAATACGACTCATCATGTATACCCAAACTCTATAAACTCACAACTTAATAGATTTAGAGAAAATATTGAAGGTAGTGAAGAAAAAATTCAATTAGGAATTTATCATAAAGCTGATAAAGTTTTAATTGGTGTTATCTCCCTAAATTCTATTAACCATTTCCACAAAAATTGCGAATTCTCAGCTATGTTGGGAGAATCAAAATATCAGACTCTTAAATACTACGTTGAGGCTGCAAGGTTAATAATTTCTCATGGCTTTAATGCCTTGGGTATGGAAAGAATAGAAAGTGGAACTTTCAATAAAGATATACACAATGTAGTGTGCCGGATGCTTGAATTTTCTGAGGAAGGTGTAAAAAGGTCTGCCATCTTCAAAAATGGAAAATATCATGATGTCTATATGCATTCTATACTCAAAGAAGAATTTGAGAATTCTAAACATTATTTCAAAGATTAGTTCATACCATAACTTGATCTTAGCTCTTGTGTAATTAGAGATGAAGCGCGGGAATAGGCAACAAGGTGATAATCTTCTTGAAGACTTCATAAAAGAAAGTTATTCAAAATTAGCCAAGCAATATCTTTTGAATATTGCTCATGATAAGGAAAGAGTATATGTCATGGATAAAGAACAGGCTTATTCGGGTAAACAAATTCTCAGAGAGGTAGAAAATAAAGTTAGAGAAATTCAGAATAATCATTCAGAAATAGTATTGCTAGCATCTAAAAATTCTTTCCAATGGTTCACCACATACATAGCCTCTAAAGTAATGAATAAATCAACATTAATCCTTTCTGAAGATCTAGATTCTCAAACTCTTAATAAACTAAAGGATGTCTTTCCTGTTAATTCAACATTTATAAAAAATGAATTTGTTCGCAGCAGAAACTTGAATGAAAAAAGCTTAAATGAAAATTTTTTTAAAAAGGAGGAAGTCTATGATTGCATCTTCACTACAGGGACTACTAGTGCACCAAAGGGGGTTATTGTTCCTGAAAGAGCATATCTTCACACAGCTAATATCCTTATAAAAAAAGGCAATCAAAGCATAGATGATAAAGAATTGCTTTCCATGCCCTTCTCGCACTCATTTGGCTTAGCTAGATTGCGAACATCTATTTTAAATAACCAATCTTTCTTTATAAGTGATGGTTTGAAAGACTTTCCTCATACCTATAAGAAATTTATTGATAAAGAGTTGAACGCAATTTCTCTTGTTCCAGCTGCAATAGAAATTATTAGAAATTTACTGAGAAAAAATTCAAAGAGGTTTGGTAACTCAATTAAGTATTTTGAAATAGGTAGTAGTGCCTTAAGCATGGAGACAAGAAAATGGTTGAAGCAAAATTTTAAAAAATCAATTATATTTCATCATTACGGTATGACAGAAGCATCGAGAACTTTTTTTATAGACAGAGGTAATAAAGATAACTTGAAATTAAAGAAGACTTATGTGGGAACAGTGTGTTCTAAAGATGTCTCATTTAAGCTTTTGGGGGGTAAGAGAGATCAAGGAGAAATTGCTATAAGAGGCCCTCATCTTGCATCTGGCTATTTTTCTTTGGAAGAAAAAATAAAATATAAAAAAATTGGTAGATGGCATAACTCTAATGACCTAGGTGAAATGTTAAATGGAAAACTCGTCTTAAAAGGAAGAACAAATACTTTTTTAAATGTGGGTGGAAATAAAGTTAATCCAGAAGAGCTGGAGGAGATAGTTGAAAAACTTGACTATGTAGACAAGGCAATATGCTTTGGTGCAGAAGATGATATCTTTGGAGAAGTGCCAGTCATTCTTCTAACTTTCTCTTCGGAGATCGCAAGTGAGGAAGAGGCAGTTAAGCAAATCAAAGAAAAACTTAAACATCTTCCCTCTTATAAAAAACCAAAAATTATAAAAACTACTCTTGAGTTGCCAACAACAAGCTCTGGGAAAAAGATTAGAAAAATAGAATATCTATCTAAATTCATATAGTGCTTATGCGAAATTCATTCAACTTTCCAGGAAAGGTTTCAACTGATAACTATTCAGAAAGAGATTTTGAAGATTTTGAGAACATTCTTGTAATTCACTCTGATTCGGCCCTAGTTAATGGTTCTATAGAAAATTTAAAATTAATAATCGAACAACAAAATATAGATTTTTATAATACGAGCATTTTAGAAAACCCTAACTCAATAACAGAAGATAGATTTTTATTTAATGATAAGAATTATGATGCTCTCATTGTTATAGGAGGAGGTACTCAAATTGATATTGCAAAGATAGTTCTGGCCAAATTAATCTTAGGAAAAAAATGGTCAGAAGCCATAAAATTAGGATCTGGAATGGCTCTTAAGAGAGCTACTAAATTCATAGTTCTGTGTACACTTCCTGGTTCTGGTGCAGAATCTTCTAAAGCTGCCGTGTTAAACTCTCTGTCAGGTAAAAATATATTCACATCTAACTTTTTCTTGCCGGACAATATTTTCTACGATACTAAAAGTATTGAAAAAGTTGATTCTTTCAATCTTTTACTACGTCTTATTGACTCCTTTTCGCATTCTTACGATGCTAAAAATACTCTACTGGCAAATGAATTCTCGTCTGCATATAGTGAATATCTAGAAAATAATTCACTCTCACTATTCGAAGATTTCTATAAAATTAGAAATAATCAATTAACATCAAAACAGATAAGATTTCTTTGCGTGAACTCTTTTTATGGAGGATTATCTCAGTCTGAAACTGGTTCAGGATTTGGTCATGCACTGGCTCATACTCTTGAATCAGAATTCGGCACAATCCATGCTGAATCAGTTTTCTTATCTTTACTGGTTAAAGCAGAATATATGCAAGATGAAGCTTTGTTAAAAAAATTATCAGCAGTGTACAAAAACCTCTTTGGGTTAGATAATGTTAAAAAACACAAAGAAATCCTCAAAAAGCTTAATATCAAGGACTTTTTAGATAGATCAAGAAAAGATCCTTGCTGGAAACTAGAACGTTCAAAAATTGATGTAGGACAAATAACTCAAATACTAGAAAAAAAAGTTGAAGAAGGTAAATGGAATATTTAAATAAACTATTAGAACTTGATCCCTATAAGTATGAAAAAAAGGAAAGGGATGAAGCATTTATTAAAGCTGTACAAGAAAATTTAGAGTTACAGCTTAGAAATTCTCATGAATTTAAGGATTGGTCACTTAAAAACGGAATTAGGAAAAAAGACGATATAAAGAGGATTGAAGATTTACCATTCTTCCCCAGCAATCTCTTTAAATACCTGGAAATGAGAACTTCGAGTGAGGATCATAAATTAATTAAATCCAGCGGAACAACATCTCAATTAAAAAGCAAAATAATCTTAGATAAAGAAAATGCAAAGAGACAGACACTTGTACTAAGTAAAATATTGTCTTCTGCGTTGGGGAAAAAAAGAAGGCCATTTTTAATTATTGATGCTGACCCAAAAAGCTCGAAAAACTTTGAGTTAACAGCAAGATTTGCTGGTATGTCGGGATATCTTATGGCCGCTTCTGAAAGAAATTATCTCCTCAAAGAGGAGGAATCCTTGCAACTGGACGAAAAAAATTTATTTAAATTAATTGAAAAATATTCTTCAGAGGGCAAGTCGCCTGTAATAATTGGATATACATACTTAGTTTTTGAAAAACTTCTTTCTCTGCTGGAAAGAACAGAAAATCAAGTCAAATGTCCTATAGGAGCTACTTTTATCCATTTTGGAGGGTGGAAGAAACTCAAAGATAGAAAAATTAGCAAAAAAAACCTAAACAAGCTGATAACTAAATATCTAGGAATAACTAATTCAAATATTATTGACATTTATGGCTTTACGGAACAATTGGGTACTGTATATCCTGGTTTTGGAGATGAGGGTTGTATGGTTTCGGCATACTCAGAAGTCATTGTTAGAGATGTTAATAACTTAGAGCCAGTTGAAGATGGTGAGACTGGTTTTCTTCAATTCATAAGTCCAATAGCAACTAGTTATCCTGGTCTCTCAATTTTGAATGATGATTTAGGTAGAGTAGTTTCAAGAAAAAATAATATTGAATTTGAAATTATAGGCCGACCTGAAGATTCAGAGCCAAGAGGTTGCGGCGACACTCTTCCAGAAAATTATTTTATATAAAATATGCCAGAAATACTTTTTCCAAAAAAACCTGAAACTTCGAGTGTGGGTTATCAAGAAGATTTTGAAAATGAAATAACAAAATTTGTAAAAAAAGACTCTCTACTTTCCACGTTAACAATTGCTGAAATAACAGAAATTTTTAATCAAATTTCAAAGAATTGGCATTCGAAAGAATCCAAGGTTTATGATCTCTTCATATTATATAACCTAGGATTCTTGATAGGTTGGTTGAAAAAAAAGAATATTAATGAACTCATCTCTTTGAGCTTAAAAGAGCCTAAGTTCTTAGATGGTCCGGTAAAAATTGGCGGAAAAAAAATGTTAGCTGCCCCGAAAGGGACTGTAGTTCATTGGATTGCAGGAAATGTTCCATTACTAGGTATTTTGTCTTTATTTCAAGGCCTGCTCACTAAAAATAAAAATATAGTAAAAGTTCCCTCATCTTTCAAAATGGTTTTACCAAAGCTTATAGAGAATGTTGCTTCTCAATCATTCTCTATCGGTAATAGAAATATATCAGGAAAAGTTCTGACAGATGCCGTTATGGTTGTATATGTTGATAAAGAGGATATTAATGGTCAGTCAATAATCTCAAGACTTGCGGACGTGAGATATGCATGGGGTGGAAAAGAAGCAATTGATGCAATTATAGGCCTTGATAGAAAGATCGAATGCGAGGATGTAATAATGGGACCTAAATTATCTTTAAGTGTTATTTCAAAGGAATTTCTCAATGATACAGATTCTGCTTTAGAGGTTTCATCTAAGATTACAAATGATGTTTTTGCTTTTGACCAGAGAGGTTGTAATGCTCCTCATAATATTTACATAGAATCAGGCGGTAAAATAAATATTGATGAATTCGGAAAAATACTCAAAGGAGTCTTCCAAAAAGAAGCTAAAAAGAGACCCTTGAAGGACAAATTACCAATTGATACATTTAAAGTTTTATCTGAGAGGGTTTTGTATAGTGTATCTAATAAACGAGATGTCTTTTTTGATAACAACTATGATTTCTCTATCTTCGTTGATAAGGAAAATAATCTTTCTTCAAAACCATTATTCAATAGATCAATATACTTGAAAAATATTGATTCTATTCAGCAGGCGCCACTAAAATTTCCTCAAGGAATTCAGTCTGTAGGTGTAGCGATTCCAGACGATGAAATAGACTCATTCTCAAATTTAGCTGTAAAGCATGGAGCACTAAGAATAACAAAAATCGGCACTATGAGTGTCTATGATACACCTTGGGATGGTCTCTTGCCTCTGAATAGACTTGTTAGATGGATATCGGTTCCTATATAGTTTATTTGGTGTAAAATTCCACTCAGTCAATAAATTTCTAAAAAAAATGAAAGAAATAAACTTTGAGTTCATTAAAGAGATCTTTGCTAGGGCATTAGATCTTGGTGACTACGAATTGAATTTAGATTCTGAGTTTGAAGAAGTCCCAGATTGGGATTCCCTGGGGCATATGAGAATAATATTTGAACTAGAGTCTGAGCTTGGTATTGAATTTGAAATCGACGAGATTGTGGGTATAGACACCGTACAAAAAGTTATTGACTTAGCACAATCAAAGATTGATTAAACAAAGTGATGCTTTAATCAAGCATGTATTATCTCTACTAAACCTAAGAAGTCGGTCATATGGAAAGAAACTTCTTTATCAAATAGAGGGGAATACATGTTATCAACAATCTTCATAAACCTTAAGTTTGATTCTTTCATATAACTTTCTATGTCGTCTAGATGGCTTGTTTCAAAAGCTATGTGATAAGTTGCAGATAAATTATTTTTTAAGATTTTGTCTATAGGCGTGACGTCATCATTTTTAAGCTTTGAGATAATTTCTATATCTGGGTGAGAATCATGCTTCATTAATATAGCAGTAACATTCTGATTTTTATCAAATACTTCTTTATGACAGACGTAGTTCATTCTTTCTAAAAAATCCTTAGATTTCTCTTCATCTTTAACAGCCAGGCCAAAATGGTTGAAAGTAAGGTCTATTGATTGGTTCGTAAACATTAAAATAATTATAGTTAAGTATATATAAACATCTAATCTTTTCTTCAAGAGTATAATGGTCCAATGAAAAGAGGACTTGCTCTACGCGACTTACAACCAATTTCTGTAGTTTGTAATGATGCAGGTGCAGCAAACCTATTAATTTACTATCTAAGTAATTACAATAATCTTGAGATGATTCCATATATGACTGGTCCAGCTAAAAATATATGGAAAAACCATTTTCCTAAATTAGAAATAACTGATTCTTTAGAAACTGCTTTAGAGAAGAGTAAAGTAGCTATTACAGGAACTGGATGGATGACCGATCTTGAATATGATGCACGTATGCTGGCTCAAGAAATGTCTATTAAATCTATTGCAATTTTAGATAATTGGACAAACTATAATTCCAGATTTATAAGAAATAAGAAAAAGATCTTACCTGATGAGCTCTGGGTTTTTGACGAATATGCACTTAAAAAAGCAACAATCAAATTTCCAAATATTTTGACTATCTTAAAACAGAATCATTATCTAGAGTCTATGGTTAAATCTTCAAAATTAATCAAAAAGCCAAAGATCCCATATTTACTATATTTAACTCAACCGATGGGAAGTAACTGGGGTAAAGGCGTTGCAGGAGAATTTCAAGCTCTTGATCTTTTCCTTCATAATATTGAAAATATAGTTAATTCATCAAAATACGATCTAGTGTTGAGATTACACCCATCTGAAACAGAGCAAAAATATAAAGAGTTTCTGAAAAAGTATGATGTAACTTTTACTTTTGATGATAGTGATAATATATCTACTGCTATTGGAAGGGCTCAGTGGGTTGTGGGCTGTGATACTTATGCAATGGCAATAGCCTTATCTGCAGGTAAAGAAGTTTTTACTTCTATACCGTCTTGGGGCCCTAATTCTAATTTACCCCACAACGGTATTAAATCTTTAAGATTTACAGGTGCTTAATATGAAATACTGTAAAACTTGTATACAACCAGATACCAGGCCTAATACAAAATTCTTAAGAAATGGGATATGTCCTGCTTGCAACTATTTTAACAAGTTGTCAGATGTTGATTGGCATGAAAGATACGAAATACTTGATAAGCTTATAGAGAAGAATAATAAAAAAAATAAACAGAAATCACAAAATAAGCACGGAGAGTATTTTGATTGTATTATTGGAGTAAGCGGAGGGAAGGATAGTACTAGACAAGCTCTTTTCATAAGAGATAAATTAAAATTGAAACCTTTATTAGTTTCCTTAGGCTTTCCGCCACAAGAGATAACTGAAAGAGGTGCAGACAATGTATCAAATCTTATTGAACTTGGCTTTGATGTTATTATTTCTAATCCGGCACCAAAAAGATGGCAAAACTTAGCTAGAGAATCTTTTCTCAGGTTCACTAACTTTGCTGTCTCTACTGAATTAGCTTTATTTGCTTCTGTTCCCCAAATTGCAATAGCTTATGGCATTAATCTTATATTATGGGGTGAAAATCCTGGCCTCCAACTTGGAGATTTAAAGACCTTAGGTCGAACTGGATACGATGGCAATAATTTACGAGATATGAATACTCTTAAAGGAGGAGTGCCTGAATGGATGCTTGAGCTAGGCTACTCTCGACAAGATCTAAATGCTTATTACTACCCAAGTCGGAAGTTATTCGAACAACATGACCTACAAATAGTATATTTAGGGTGGTTTTTAGGAGACTGGTCATTAACCAATAATGGTTTGTATTCTATAGCTGAAGGTCTAAAGATTAGAACTGATCATGTTTCCAATACTGGTGATTTAAGAGGTTTAACCTCTCTAGATGACGACTGGGTAACCCTCAATCAAATGATCAAATACTATAAATATGGTTTTGGAAGAGTAACTGATTATTGCAACGAAGAGATAAGGATTGGGAATATGACTAGGCATGAAGCAATTAATCTTGCAGATAAATATGATCATTCTTGCGACGAAAAATACATAAATTCATTCTGCGATTACATTGATATATCTACGCAACAATTTTGGTCTCAAGTACATTCTTCGGTTAATAAGGAATTATTTGAGATAAGCAGTAGTGGAGAAATTATTAAGAAGTTCACTGTAGGAAAGGGATTATGAAGAATATAGTAATAGGAATAGTGGATTATGGCTTTGGAAATATTCCCTCCTTATACAGTTGCTTAATGCAACTAGGTTTCAGGGTGAATATTTCTGCTAAAAAATCAGTTCTAAAAAAGAGCGATATTCTTTTTTTACCAGGTGTAGGATCATTTGAAGCAGGTATGAATTCTTTAAATCAAAGTGATCTAGCAGAGTTTATAGTTACCTTTAGTAAATCTGGTAAAGCTATTATTGGTATCTGTCTGGGAATGCAGATGCTTTTTTCAGGTTCAGAAGAGGGAAGTCCGGTAAAAGGTCTGAGTTTATTGCCCGGGTATATAAAAAAGATAGAATCAGGATCAGCTCATATCGGTTGGAACTCGATTCAGGCAACTAAATCAAGGTCCATATTTAAAGAGTTTGATAATAAAGAGTTTTATTTTAATCATACCTTTGCCTACAGAGGTATCAGCAGAATAACAGATTCTAGCTCCGTCATTTCTCAGAGGAATGAAGTTATTTCTTCAGTTGTCAACAGAAGAAATATATATGGATTACAATTTCATCCTGAGAAAAGCCAAAATAACGGCTCTCGCTTGCTTAATAAGATAATACTTAAAAATTTTAATGCTTAAGAAGAGAATTATAGGTTCAATAACTGTTTTAAATGGATGGGCAGTTCAGTCTATAGGCTATTCTCAATATCTTCCATTAGGACGGCCATCTGTAATAGCTGAAAACCTTGATAGATGGGGAGCTGACGAGATACTAATTCAATGCATAGATAGATCTGCCTCCCAAAACGGTCCTGACTATAAGACTCTATCTGAATTGTCAGCAGTTGGTATTAATACTCCTTTAATTTATTCTGGTGGCATTAGAAATCACAGAGATGCGGTCAAAGTAGTAAGCTCTGGAGCTGATAGGGTCATGTTTGATAATTTACTTCAATCATTTTCTGAAGAAATTAATTTATCTGCAGAAGTATTAGGAACTCAAGCTTTGATAGGATGTCTTCCCTTAAGCAAACTTAGAAATGAGGTGTTTTGGTATAACTACCTTAGTCGAGAAAAGAAAATCTTAACTTCCCAAGATATCAAGAAAATTTTCTCTTCTTCTCTATCAGAACTCTTAATAGTTGATTACCTGAATGAAGGCCGATTAGATTCATTCAATTTAAATTTGCTGGATTGTAATCTTGTAAGAAAATCGCCATTTCCCTTGCTGATATTTGGAGGTATTAGTAATCCTTCAATTGCAAAAAAGATACTAAGAAACAGAAAAGTAGCTGCTGCAGCAATTGGAAATTTTCTTTCTTACAGAGAAAATAATATTCTACATTTTAAGAAACACATCAATGAAGGATTCCTCAGGGAGCACGAAGCAGGATGATACAAAAAAACCTTAATGCTGTTAAATATTGTATTAGGTGTTTGTATAGTTCAAAACATCCTTTAGGTATTACCTTTAATGAGGAGGGCATTTGTTCTGGTTGCCTTATACACGAAGAAAAGGATTCGCTGGATTGGGATTATAGATTAAATCTGCTTAGAAAAATTGTTGCACCTTACAAAAGTAAAAAAAATAATTACGATTGCATAGTGCCTGTTACTGGAGGCAATGATTCCTATTTCATTGTCCACGTCGTTAAAAATATTCTTAAGCTTAAACCTTTACTTGTTACTTATAACAAGTATTTTAATACTCCTTTGGGTATAAGGAATTTAGCAAATTTAAGAATAAAATTTGACTGTGATATTTTAACCCTGAATATAAATCCTAATTCTGTAAAGAAAATTACTAAACATACCTTAATTAAGTACGGAAGCATTTACTGGCCTTGTTTAGCTGGTCAAACAGTATTCCCAGTGCAAATAGCTGAAAAATACAAGATTCCACTTATTATCTGGGGAGCGCATCAAGGCCTGGAGCAGACAGGAATGTTTTCCCACTTAAATGAAGTTGAGATGACAAGAAGATATAGAAAAGATCATGATTTATTTGGGGTAGAAGCTGATGCTCTTGTCACAGACTTCAGTACTTTGACCGAAGAAGATATATGGCAATATAGATATCCTGAAGATTCTGCTATTGAAGAAATAGGCATCAGGGGAATTTATCTTGGGAATTATTTAAGGTGGGACCCTAAAGCTCAACATGAAGAGATGATTAAACTTTACAATTATAAGACGAGTAAATTTTCAAGAACTTTTGATACCTATGATCATGTGGATTGCTACAATTTCATGGATTTACATGACTATGTGAAGTTTATTAAACATGGCTATTCAAAGGTCACTGATCATGCCTCACGCGAGATAAGGCACAAGCGAATTAATAGAAATGAAGCTTTAAGCCTTGTGAATCAGTATGAAACCAAAAAACCTATATTTAATAAACAATTTACAGCATGGTTAGGTATCGATCAGGTTGGTTTGGAATTCATACTCAATCAACACAGAAGTAAATACTTTTGGGAGGAGTACGAACCTGGTAAGTTTAAAAGAAATAATATTGTTTTAAATAATCAAAGTAAAACTAAAATAAAGATTTGGTCGAAAAGTAATGCTTTCATCGCAAATAGTTCCTTAAATATGAACTATAAAACAAAATATATAACAATTGGCAAAGGTTACCCACTGTAGTAACTTCACTTAAGGCAGGTCTATTAATAACCAAGATTTTAATCTTCTTCAGAGGAGCGATTAAACTTTCCAACAAGTTTTTATGACTAAAGAAGTAATTATAAAAAAAATTTCAAGATTAGCCTCTTTGCAAAAAGATAGTAATAAACCTGGCAATATGGAAGACCCATGGGATGACAGAAAGGAACGTCTCAAGGCTTTTAATAACTCACAAAAATATTATGAAGAGTGCATAAATAGATTAACAGTAGTTTTAAATGAATTCCACAATGTAAACTTCTCAGTAAGGTATTGGTCAATAATTTGCGGCCCTTGGTTAAGAATATTTATAAATAGGCTATATCACTTTTGGTCACATTTTGAAGCACTTGATTTAGAAAATAGCTCTGCACTAAAGGTACCAGACTTTACTCAAGAACAATTTGTTTCAAATCATCAAATGAACTTCTATGAAATCTCTAGAACGAATGAATGGAATCAATTAGTGATAAGTCAATTAGCTAAAAGAAGGGGAGTAGATGTTAAGACTACTGAACCGCAAGAGTTCAGATTTACTTTAGATAAGATTAATCCTAAAGATCAAAGAAAATCAAAAAGAAAAAGTCTAGATTTAGTGTTAGGAAAATTTATAGATATTTTTACTAAGCAATCTACCGTCATGATTGCAACTAATCTTGGATTATGGGAAAAAGTAAAACTAATGTTTATCTTGAGAGAAAGAATGTATTTTTTAACTCACAGATTCTTTGTACCTTCATTTGATTATAATTCAATTTCAAGAAATAAAATCATTGCATCTCTAAAAAAAGATGGTTCAGATAGTGCATTTGAAGATATCTTAATGGAAATGTCTATTTTGCATTTACCAACAACATTTATTGAAGGATATAGAGAAGCATGCGAACTGGCCAATCGAACAGGTTTACCCAATAAACCTGCTGTTATTGTTACAAGTACAGCTACTTATATTAATGAAATATTTAAGTTCTATACGGCATCAAAGACCGAAGAAGGTGCTAAATTATGCCTTATATGTCATGGAGCAGGTCCTCACTTATACACTGATTTTTTTGAACATGAGATAGATATCTGTGATCGTTATTTTACTTGGGGTTGGAAACATTCCTCTGAAAAATGTTTTACAGGATTTAATATAAAAAAGCCAAGTCCGCATAAATTATCAGGAAATGAGAAATCTTTATTGATGATTCTGACTGAGAAACAGGTTAATATCGAATTTCTTGAATCCGTGCCCTCATATAATCAATTTACTACAGATTATATTGATGATCAGATTGATTTTATAAATAATTTAGATCCTAAGATAGCCTTAGAACTGAAGGTTAGACTTGCTGAGAATTATGATTCTCATGTAAAGCTTTCTATTGAAAGACATTTTCAAAATTTACCATTTATATATAGGAAAGAGCAGCTACGACCCCATATTAATGAATCTAAGATTTCAGTAATTACTTACAACGAAACCTCTATTGTAGAGGCGCTGTCTGAAAATCGTCCTACTGTTGTTTTCTTTCGTCCAGATCATTTTGAAATGAATGAGGTAGCTATAGCTATATATTCTGAACTTAAAGAATGTGGCGTATTTCATGAAACTTCAGAATCAGCGGCCAGGCATATAAATAATATATGGGAAAATGTAGAGGATTGGTGGGAAAGTCCCGAAGTAAGGAACGCAGTCTATAAACATAATTTAGAATTTTCTCGCACCTCACCTCATCCCTTAAAAGACCTTGTCTCTTTTATGAATTTCGAGAAATAAAAAAGTGTACGTTAAAAATTATATACAAATTTATTTATGGAAAGTCTTATCCCTTCTTACAGGATTTTTATCGCTGGTTTTAGTTATTCCTGAAATTTCTAATAACCAAGAACTTTACGGTATATATGCATTTACCATTAGTTTAAGCCTATATTTTACCTATGCAGACATAGGTTTTATATCTTCCGGACAGAAATTTGCTTCTGAGGAGTATGCTAAAAACGAACATTTAGAAGAAAATAATATTTTAGGATTCACAACGGCAGTAATGTTTTGCATGTTTATTCCTATGACGATTATTTTTCTTTTTTTTTCTTATTTCCCCTCTTTAGTTTTTAAAGATTTATCACTCCAGTCATCAAGTGTGGCAAGCGGACTGTTTATGATTTTAGGAACACTTATTCCATTACAGGTAATCTTACAAAGAACATTGCTAATGATACTTTCAATAAGATTACTTGATTATATAAGCATTAGAATAGACATAGTATTTAATTTTATAAAAATCTTAAGTATTTTTTATTTTTTTACTGAAGACCGTTACATGATAGTCGAGTACTTTCTTTTTTCTACTCTAGTCACAATTCTGGGTTCTTTGATTGGATTTTTTTATGTTAGATACAGAGTCAATTTTAAGTTATGGATGCTAATAAAAGCTGTAAAAATCAGCAAAGTTTATTACCTGAAGACAAAAGGACTTGCCTTTGCTTCAGCTGCTATCACTATAGGTTTTACCTTATTCTATGAACTAGACTTAATAATAGTTGGTTTTTTATTTGGAGCTAAAGAAGTTGCGATATTTGCAATCGCATTTACTTTTATAAGTTTCTTCAGAAGATTATGGTCAATAATTTACTCGCCCATTAGCGTTAGATTAAATCATTTTGTTGGGTTAAATAGTAAAGAAGATATTGTCGAACTTTTAAATTCAGTTATTTACTATACTTTTCCTTTGTGCATTATAACCTCTGTTGCCTTGCTACTAAGCACTGATGAAATTATCGTGTCTTGGGTAGGGTTAAATTATTTAGAATCTATTCTTATATTACAGATATTAATGATTTCATTTCTTCCGGCCTTTCTTACAAATCCAGGTTTTCATTTCTTTATTTCCCATGAACGTAAAGACTATTTATACGCTCTTGCCTTTACCTTGCCCATTATTTTTTATTCCTTTATTTTATTTTTTTATGAAATATTAGGAATACTAAGTTTTGCTTACGGGAAAGTTATTGTAACTACCGTGGAACTTATTATTTGCTGGATAGGTTTAAGAAATATTATGTTTCCTAGCAGAGTAATAGGTAAATGGTTACTGCCATGCATTATCTGGATTTCTTTTTCCTTTCTTCTTTTGCCTTTATATTTTGACTACTTTAATTATTCAGAAGCAAAAAATAGCCTCCATCTTATTCAAAAGCTTTTGATGATTGGAATTTACATCTTTATCAGCTATCTAATATTTTTTTGTATATATAAGAAAGATAGGAACGATATAATTAAACTTTCTAAATTAATTTACATTAGAATTTTATCTAAATAGTTATGAAAATATTACAGCTTATAGCGCCTTTCGTTATGCCATTACTTTACTACTTGATAGTTTCACCCTTATCATTTTTTTTACGCCTTATTGGTAAAAGTTTAATTCCACTAGAACTTGATAAGAGCCAAGATAGTTATTGGATAACAAAAGATAGAAGAGGGAGTCCGCGAGAATATTATAATCATCCTTAAGGCCAAAATTCTATTTTTCAATGAAAATCTTAGGAATATCAGCTTTTTATCACGACTCTGCAGCTACATTAGTAGTTGATGGCAAGGTTGTTTTTGCAGCGCAAGAAGAGCGTTTTACCAGAATTAAACACGACAAAAGGTTCCCAAGGGAATCTATAAAATTTTGTCTTGCCTACACCAATCTATCAATCGATGACATTGATTACATATGCTTTTACGAAAAACCTATGATGAAATTTGATAGGCTCTTGAAGATGCACGCAGCATTTGCTCCAAAAGGCTATCTTTCTTTTAAGGAATCAATGACGGAATGGTTAACTGATAAACTCTTTTTTAAAAAGAAATTAATCAATGAACTCGAAAGGTTTAAAAATAGCTCAAATCTAGATAAGAAAATAGTGTTCTCAGAACATCATTTAAGTCATGCGGCTAGTGCCTTTTACCCTAGCCCTTTTGAAAGTTCTGCATTTTTAACCATGGATGGAGTAGGAGAATGGGCAACTACTTCTTATGGAACTGGTAAAGGAAATAATATTGAGATTCTTAAAGAAATTCATTTTCCTCATTCATTGGGACTCTTATATTCTGCTTTTACCTCATATTTGGGTTTTAAAGTTAATTCTGGTGAGTACAAACTAATGGGGTTAGCAGCCTATGGTGAGCCAATTTATGAAGATCTGATAAAACAAAACTTAGTAGATATAAAACAAGATGGAA
>MDSV01186471.1_pt1 | contig 25684 bp, 31 predicted proteins | sample 810851 | NCBI WGS metagenome assembly MDSV01 (sample SAMN05326640, study PRJNA326480) | marine metagenome | isolation source: seawater | place: Atlantic Ocean: North East | collected 2012
TCCTTCTGATCCGGCATCCAGTGCGTTACATCACCAGTTAGGAATCCATAGCTACAGGAAAACATATGCATACCTTTCCACTCTTTACCTTCTTCGTCTACATAGTATCCGTCAAAGGTACCACGGTGGCTTCCCACTATATCAAAGTAGTACCATACATTTTGCCCGACCTTCGGCATATTATCTTCACATTTTATCCACATTAACTAAACCTTTCTATTATAGCTACAATTGTTTCGTAACCAAAGTATAAAAATACGCAAGCAATGCAGAACTTCAGAAACTTATTCATTCCATCGTCTGACATTACTTCCCAATGTGGTCTATTATCTTTTTTCTTAAACATCAAAACCATCCTAGCTTTACGCCATTATGAGCGATGATAAAAAAACAAGCGACCATATGAGTAAGAACCCATGCTGTACGCAAGATAGCTGCAATGTCACTTTCATAATTATCTCCTATTCTTGATCCAATTGTTTTTGCCCAAATACGCCAGGCCAATTTCATTTTCATACAAACTCCACGTTAGCCATGATTTCAGTCATACAAGCAACAGTGTTGAGTTCATGGTCAGCAACAAAGGCGTTTTTGTATTGGTATTCAGCAAGTATGAGTACCAATTGTGGTATTGACTGAGGTTTAACGTGGTCATTCATGTTATCATAAAGACCACGGAAGATAGCTGCACTTTCAATATCCATATTGTTGGCTACCCAAGCACGCATTTTCTTAAAGTCTTTTGCTTTTAATTCCCGTAATAGATCTGGAAAAAGTTCATGTCCACCCATATTGTAAGTAGACCCAGAGCGAATCCCCAGAACAGAACCTTTTTGTAACTCATTTAAAACCCTCCTCCAATCAGGTGCATGTTTCATAATAAGATCAGCAAGTATCTTTTCTTCATATTCAACTTTGTTTTCATCTAAGATAGACTTAGCACGTTGCATAAACTCGCCACAAAGTATTGCCATATCTTTTTTAGTAGTATTGAACTCATATATACCACACCTAGAATGTAGTGGTTCAATAATACGATTTTTAAAATTACAAGTAAGAATGAACCGACAGTTATTGGAAAACTCTTCAATGAAAGCACGAAGAGCAGGTTGTGTTGACTGTGGGTTCAAGTAGTCTGCTTCATCAAGGATCACAACCTTGTAACCACCTTGTAATGAAACAGATGATGCGAACTGCTTGATCTTGCCACGCAAGGTATCAATATTGCCTTCCTCTGACCCGTTGATTAGGATCCAATCGAGGTTAAGCTCATTACATAGAGCCTTAGCAACCGTGGTCTTACCGAGACCAGCTGTTCCTGTAAACAGCATATTTGGCAGTTCGCCAGATTCGACGATTTTATGGAAGAACATTTTTAGGTCCTTCGGCAAGATTACGTCGTTAATAGTTTTAGGCCTATACTTTTCGACCCAGAGGAAGTCATCCATTCAATTTCTCCATAACAAAATCATACATATATTATAACACACTTTTGTGTGTTTGTAAACCCTTAATCAGTATTTTCTGGATTTTCGGGTATATCAACTTCATCCTCATCATGAGCAGGATAGCCAGGTGGAACTGTTCCATCTTCATTAATTTCTTCTGGCTTTGGTGCATTAGCTTCTGCAAATGCCGCAATCCTATCTCTAACAGCTCCAACCGAAGCCATTTCATTTCCTTTAAATGCTCCACGTTCAGAACAAGCATCAATGATTTTAATTATTGACTGCAAATCTCCAATATTTAAATTAGGCGGTGTTGTTTCTTCTGCCATCAAGTTTCTCCTTAATTGTTATAACTCTACTTTTCATCCATGCAATGGATGTATGAATGTGACCAGTATCTTCTGGTTGAAGTTGAGATTCAGCATATGCTATCTCTTCCATCAATACAACTAGTCTATCACTTTCACTGACTAATGACATTTAACCTCCATAGTTTGAGCTCGTTTCAAGAGCAATGAAATAATGCAGTGGCTGAGTAGTATGTTGCCACTTTGAGATCAGCTTAGATGAAATTTGTATGGTATAATCACCAGGCACAATCTTAAAATTACCTACGCTGAATACAAATCGATATGGTGCAGTTGCTGCAGGCCCATCAACCTTAAGTTCAAAGTTATTGGCAGTAGCATCTTCCACATCTGTTACTCGAACAGTGATAGCACTATCACCAGGATTAGCAGTAACTACTACATCCGTTACTCCAAGAGCAGATGCTGCTTTTCTTAGTTGTGCCATATCACTATCGGTAAGTGTAATGGTGACCTCAGGGTCTGGCATGTTGATGGTCTTAGATGGAGATGTAAGGATGGAAGGATCAGAGAAGAAGTAATTCACTGATTTTCGATCTTGTTGTATTTTAACAGATTTAAAATCAGATGAAAACGCCAACTCTGGATCATCAAACATACTTAAGACCCCGAGGAACTCGTTGAGATCATAGATCCCTATTTGTTCTGATGGAAACTGTTCATTAACATCAGCAAAGGCAAGAATATTCTTAGCAGTTGCTACAGTTTTGATTTCGTTTCCACCATTGAATACGATATTTGAATTGATGGCGGCAAAGTTTTTCAGCACATCACGGGTTTCATTAGACAATTTCATAGTTTAGGACTCACTTTCACTTTATAATTATTTACTTGGTATTGATTACCAAAATCCATTTCAGCTTGACCGTTCTCCCATTCAGGGTGGTCAATATCGTGCTGATGTAATGCAATGATTGCATAGTGTAAGATCTTCATAAGATCTTTACGATTTGCACCATCTTTCTTTCCATAGCGTTGGGCATACTTGAGAACGTTCCCAAGTGCAAAGCCCATGCCATGTCCACAGTCAATGATAAACTCTGTGGATTGAAACTTGTTTTTAGAATAGTGACCTTCATAGGTACTATCTATATAGGCTTTTAGTTCTGAGACTAGAGGGCCTTCATTAAATTTATATTCAGTCATTACGATACCTCTTTAATTAGTTCATCAAGCTCTTCTGTAGGATTGCCCATCATCTCATCAAATGTTTGAGCGGGAGTTACTGAAGCATCTACCTTTTCGTACAGGTCAAGGAATGCTTCCTTTGTATCTTCATCAAACCTATTGACACATAGCTCAATTGATTTACGACGATCTTTGAAGATCGAAAATGTTTGTACAATATGGCAAAGCCTACGAGTAGAAATGAGATCATCAATTCCACCGTCAAGGAAGGTTTTGCGAATAGTCTCTGACCAAGTAGTAAGAGTTTCAGCAAATTCTTCATCAGTTTTGCCAAACTTATCCATGTGCTTTAGCACAATTTTCTTTTCAATGTTAACTGAAGGATAAGGTTGCTCCATTGTAATTGTAAACCTTTCAAGGAAAGCTTCATCAATAATGTTGGCTGCAATAAACCTACCATCATCTGAACCTTTACCTTTGGTATTGGCTGTAGCAATTACGTTGAAACCATCGGCTGGTTTTACAACTTCACCAGTCTTTTTGATAAGAACTGGCTTACCTTCAAGTACACCTTGAAGACACATGATTTTATTAGAACCACGATCAAGCTCATCAATAAGAAGGACTGCACCTTTCTTCATAGCTTTAATGACTGGACCTTCGGCAAAAATGGTTTCACCATTGACCAACCTGAATCCACCAATGAGATCATCTTCATCAGTTTCAGGAGTGATTTGAACTCGAATGTATTGGCGTTTAGCTTTAGCACATCCTTGCTCAACCATAATAGTTTTACCATTACCAGATAGACCAGTAATGTATGTTGGATAAAAAGCGCCGGAAGCAATGATTGCCTCAACGTCGCTAAAATGACCCCAACGTACAAAGTACTTGTCGAGTTCAGGTACGAATATTTCATCGTTCATAACTGATTGAACGTTTGTAGGCACCTTTGACTCCTGAGGTTTAGGTTTGCCTTCAAAAGGAATAACCAACCCAGCAAGGTTATATACACCATAGCGAACTTTGGTGCCAGCATCGAAGATCTTATCGACATCCTTGTGAGTGCATCCCAATTGGTCAGCAATAATTTTAAGTTCGGGCTTACGAAACTCTTCCTTGTTAGGATAAAGTTCAGCTACCTTTTCCATGATAGCCCGTTGAGAGAAAGAAAGTTTATTCATAATATAGTCTCCATCATTTAGTTCTTTTTCCATCTTACATATATATTATAACACGCTTTTAGTGAATTGTAAAGGATTATTTTCACTTTTTTTCACTTTTTTTAAGTTGGCCTGTCCGGCAGGACTCGAACCTGCGACCCACGGCTTAGAAGGCCGTTGCTCTATTCCAACTGAGCTACGGACAGATTTCATACTTAAGCTACCATTTCTGCAAACTTAACTGCTAGAGTCCTATTTGCTTTCTTTGAGTTAGCGTGCTTCTTAAAAGCTCTTGTAATATCACCTTTGTTTGCATTTTCTTTTACATCAAAGCCTGTTGTTTCTGTATCCGCTGATCTTCCATCACAACGTAGGATAAAGAAACGATCATATCCATCATGGTTGTCAAAACTTACAAACTTATTCTTCAAAAACTCTGAACGTATTTTATGAAATTTGTTATGGTCAGCATCTGAACCTCTCATGGCTGAGTTAAAGTCACCACGATTACCAGCAAGGAAGTAACCTGTAACTGAGTTACATTGCTTTTTAAGATTTTCCAATAAAGCTGTAGTTAGTGATATACCTTTATCTTTAGTAGTTACCAACCTACCATTGATATTGATTGAATAACCACCATGGCCATATTCGTTACTAAATTCATTTTCATGTCTGGCAACATCAATTCGGCTACCATATCCATCAGTCAAAAGAATAAAGTTTGTCTTTTGAATATTATTTTGCCTAGTAAAGCTTTCAACTAGAGTTGGAGCTGCAATTAGCATTTCATCTAATGGTGTACCACCCATCTTTTCTACTTCTGAGAAAGCTAGGTAATGATGGTAGTATGCATAGAAAGAAGTTCTATACAAAGCCTTGAATGCTATTTCAAATTCTGCCTTATTGAATGTAGAACTTAGAAGTTGATATAGTCTTGTATCTTTGTGATCAACATGTGCATGAGGAGCTTTTGATCTTTTTGGCTCACTATCAACATTAGCAGAAGTAAATCCCCAAACTTGAAATGGGATATTGACCTTCTTACAAAACATGGTAAGTACTAAAACTTGCTTAAGAACATCTCTCATAATATGATGCATTGAACCTGAATAATCAACCATCATAAACATACCATGGTTTTTAGCATCAGGTGTTAGAGCCATACGCTTAAAGATATCGTCTGTGTATTTGTAAGCATACAACTTATTTACATCAAGGGTACCTGAACGAGCTGTTTGTGTACGCTTTGATCTCCAAGCTGCTTTACGCATTTCAAATTCTTTAGCCATAACTTGTACAACTTTCTTATTGTCATTAAGAAAGTTTTCATATGCAGACTTAAAGTTGTCACTTTCATAATAATCGTCTGTGTTACGAGCTTTTTTGATTTTGTGATATGGTATAACCATTTCTTTGATTTGCTTATCAGTAAAACCATTAGCAACGCATGTGGCATTACCTTTATGATTACGATCAATAAGCTTATGTTCGTTACTACGTTGTGCATCATCAGTTTCAGATGTGATTTCAGTACCTTTAGAACCTTCGCCATTAGCAACAGATTTAGTTACTCCTTTGTCTGTTGTTTCGTCATCTTTGGATTCTGTATCACTCTGTCCCTCAGGCTGTACTGAGTTTCCAGCACTTTGATCGTCTTCTTCTTTTGAAGTCTCTCCTGATTCCATAGCCTGAGATCCACTCTCTTGACTATCATCCATATCTGAATTTTCAGAAGAATTTGGTTCACCTTGCTCAGCAGTTGGGTCCATAGTTTCATTTATATTTGCTTCCATTTTATTTGATATATCGATATTAGGTATGGAAGGAGACTTGGGTGTATTGTCTTTAGCCCATTCATATAGCTTACGACATACATCTAAAACATCCTGCCAAGTCTCAACGGCAAAAGCCTCATCAACCAAAGGCTGCTCGTCAGCAGAAAACTGAACTTGAATAAGATCTCGAAGCTTAGCCTTAAGGTTAATACGGTCAATAAGATTTACATATTGAGGTGAGATTGCAGGATACTTTGATGAACCAAAAAAGTCATCTTCGTCTAGTTTCTTGTAACCACGCTTAAATGATGCTACAAGGCCAGGATACTTACGCTGAATAAGTTTTTCGATACGAATGTCTTCAACAACATTTACAAAGCTACGTGGGATTCCAGGGATTTCAATGTCGGCATCATGCCAACCTTCCGGTGGAGTGAAGAGGGCATGGCCAACTTCATGTCCTACTAAGAGGTCATATACATTTTCTAACTGGGTCCACAACGGTAAACCAAGTACTCGTTTTTCAACATCAAAAAAGGCAGTTTGAAAATTGCCATGAATGACTTCAATGTTTTCCGTAGCTAAGAGCTTTGCTAAAATAGACTTTTGTGTATTAATCATCATTGTCTCCTTCCATTATCTATAATTATAACACAATTTTGCCTAATTGTAAAGGACTATTTTCACTTTTTTTGAATTTTTTTCAATTTATATTTCTCAGGGACAAGACCCCACCCTACAGTACGGTCCCAATCCCTTTGAGTATACTTTACTTCAAATTCGGCAGTGTTTTTACAAAGTCCATTATCATTGGAAAGATTGGCTCTAGTGCTTTTGCACACGCCCTTGCTACTTCTGTGCATTCTTTTTGTGTCCCATTAGCTGTCCTTAGTTCTACAAAATGCGTCCATGATCTTAGTGTGCCATTCATATACATACGAGAAACAGTCATACCTTCCGGTAAAACAGCTCTTGCTTGTTCTTTAGCAACACCATTTTGAATGGCCCAATCATAAGCACTTTTTGCTGCGTTTTCAACACCAGCCTGTCTTCTATTCCATTCAGTTACAAGTTCTTGTTGGGATGCATTTAGTTGGATGGCAGGATCATTTTCAATTTCAATAGAGTTTTGTCTATTCTTTGGATCTTGAAGTCTACACTCACGTCTAGTAAATGCACCAGCCAATTCTTTATCTGGCTCAGCATACCTTTGTGAGAACTCTTGGAATGAAAATGAACGGTGTCTTAGTATTTGTCTTGCGATATCTCGCGTTGTAGTTATTTCTAAACAAGCACTGGCCATTTCTAGAGGAGACCAATGATTATTCTTTATAAGATACTGAACCAACTTGTCAGCTGTTTTCTTATTATTTTGATTGCCTGGATTAGATACCCTTGCGCAAAAAGCTACAAGGTCTTGTGTATCTTCAATTCCTTCGATCCTAAACGTTTCCGTCGGAACCGAGTGGCTAACTAGTCTTACTTGCATTATGCTACCTTTGAAAAATTGCGTTCTTTTGTGAATTCAATTTTAGACCTGAACTTACCGTCCAGCAAATCGCCTTTATGCGATATGACGAACACGTTACTATCATCCTCTAAGGTACCTAAAATCTTCATCAAATTGTCAATACCATCGTGATCAAGAGAAGAATCAAATGTTTCATCCAAAATCAAAAGATTAGTGGATGTAGAATTTTTCATCTTGGCTATTTGACGCCAAGTGAACAATAACGAGAGATCAATACGCTGTTTCTCACCTTCAGAGAAAGAAGCATAGTTAAAGGCATCACGATGTCTTGATTTAATAACCTCATTGAAGTTTTCATCAAGATTAAACGAAACGAAAAAATCCAGAACTTGAAGGTATTGGTTAACCAACTTGTTCATTACAGGAAGATACTGTTTAATTACTTTGGTCTTAATACCAGTATCCTTAAGCATTTCAGCGGCAGCATCAGAGTAGCTTTTATCCTCCATTAGTTTGAGTTTGTTATCACCAATAGAATCACGTTGATTGAACAGCTCATCTAGTTTAGTATTTGCTTGTCCAAGGTCTCCTTCACTGCCTGTAAGTTTATTTATATCATTATTCAGTGTTTTGATAGTTTTTTGCAATCTGGTAATAGTATTATTGTTAGTATGGATATGTTGTTGTTTGTCTCTGATTTCTTGTACAGTTTCATTTACATCATCAATATCGTTTGATACACTAGTTGCTTCGGTAGCTACATCATCTAATGCTTCTTTTAATTTAACAGCCTTTCCTTTTGCCTCATTGATTTTTTTATCTCTAAGTACTTGGCCAATTTCTTGTTCACAGGTTGGACACTCTGCATTATCTTCATAGAACTTAGCATCCTTTACTGTACTTTGAACCTGTAGTTCAAATTGGTGTTTATAGTTCATCAATGATTGCTTTTTATCATTTAGCTTTCTAACTAATCGTTCTGCCTCATCATTGTGTTCATCAATGAACGTTGATGCTTGCTGACATTCGGCTTGGAGGGTTTTGATTTCTTGCTCAGCCTCTTGTATAGCTCCTCTTTTGGAATCCACTTGACCTGTATTGATTTCTGTAATTTCCCTGATGTACTTTCTTTGTAAATCGATTTTCTCACGAGTGAGCTCCAAGTTATAGTTGGCATCTTTTATTTCCTCTTTTAATTTACTTAACTTATCTTTTAGAATATTATTCATCTTTGAGAATATGTTAATGTCTAATAGGTCTTCAATAACATCTCTTCTATTACCAGCATTTAACTGCATAAACGGTATAAATGATGAAGAACCAAGTACTACAATTTGATGAAATGATTTATGGTTTAGCTTTAGAATATTTTGTTCTAAGAACTTTTGATAATCACGGGCATTGGATGCTTGATTAATCATATTACCATTTTGCCAAATCTCAAACTTACCAGGATTAATACCACGCATAATTCTAAACTCATGCTGACCTACACTAAATTCTACTTCAACAATAGAATGTTTTTTGTTAATACTATTGACAAGTTGATTCTTACTAATAGATCTATGTGGCTTACCAAATAATCCAAATGAAATAGCATCAAGCATAGTAGATTTGCCTGATCCATTTTGTCCTACAACCAATGTAGAAGGAGATCGATCTAGATCAATTTTAGTTTCATTATTACCTGTAGATAGAAAGTTCTTCCACTTAACTGATTTAAACTTTATCATAACACCTCGCTATTCTGAGCTTCCACATATAGACTCCTCATCAAACCTTTCATCCTTTCTTTATCTAGGTCAGTTTCTACTGCCTCAACATATGAATCCAATAACTCAGTAGTGTCTTCCACCGAAATACTGTCATCAATTACATTGGTACCAACAAACTCATCGAATGTTTCAGCAATCTTAAGCTCATGGACATCTGTCTGCTGGATACGATCAATAAGCCTATCAAACATAAAATGATCAGTCTTATTGACAACTACCACTTTGACAAATTTGTCTATTAGTTCCTTTGTATCATATCTATTATAATCTATTTCGGTGTCATTGTAAAACACTTTTTTGAAAATAGTGTAATTAGATCTAATTGGTGTAAGCTCACGAGTATCTGTATCAATAACATGGAAATACTTTGGATCACCAGCATCAGCCCATGTAAATTCAAATTGTGAACCAAGATAATGAATATTGTCTTGATGTGACCTAGTATGAAAGTGTCCACTCATAACTAATTCAAATCGTTTGAATGGTTCTTTATCCATACCATGTGTATTGGTTACACCACGCATCATTTCAAACCCCTGCAATTCTAAATGAGCACCAACCCATTGAGCATCACATGTTTTTAAGAACTTCATAGTATCTGCATAGTTCTCATTATTAATCCAAGGGATACATGCAATTTTAAGGCCATTATAGTCTTGTACCTTTGGTTGCATCATAATATTAACATTTGATGTGTAATATCCAAGCAACTCTTTTAATGAGCATAGGTCATTCGTATTCTTAAAGAACACATCATGGTTGCCAGGAATAATGTCCATAGTGATACCCGCTTCTTTCATCGGGTCAAGGAACATTTTTCGACTTTGATTAAGTGCTTTGAAATTGACAAATTTACGGTGATCATAGAAGTCACCTAGGTGTAGGATTTGTGTAATCCCATTTTCTTTTAAATATGGAAAGAATTGTTCATCATAAAATCTCCTTTGATATTCTAAAAAAATGTCTGAACTATTTCTGATACCAGCATGGGTATCATTCAAGACTGCAATCTTCATGTATACTAGGCTCCCATAAAGAGTTCAAGCGCTTTGGGTTTACTTGGCTTGCTCTTTTTCTTTTCCTCTTTGGCAAATTCTTTCAGTGTAGCATCATTGTGCCTTACTACTGAGATTCGATCTTTTAATTGATCCACAAAAGCTCTTGTTTGTGAATCGGCTGCAGTACCTTCTCCGTCCAATTGGAATACGAAGTCTTCTATACCAGCCTTTTCTATATATTTGAATTTAATGTCTTGCTGTTTCTTTTCTTTTGCCAATCGTCTAAGAAATGCATAATAGCATATTTGAGTGAAATAAGCAAAAGCATTTGGATTTCCTGTTCTTGTTTGTGCATCAATATTGTAATTAGTAATAGCTTTAAGGCAGTTCTCTACAGCATCCATGACCATTTCTTCGCGATATGTGTAACGAATAAAGTTGGCTTTGTGAGACAAACCCTGCGCAATCTTCAAAAAGCATTGTGCAATATAGTCTGGTACTACTGGTAGTTGCTTACCTTCGGCTTCTGCCGCTTTCACAGTTTTAACGTAATCAACAACTGACTGTGAAAATTGCTTATTGTTGACGTAATGTGGTTTTTGTTTAGGTTTCATGATGAAAGGTTTCCCGACTCCTCTTTAGGTCTATTCCATGGCCATAGGCCGGTTTGGTAACAATTGATAAGATTATCAACAATGATGTTATATTGTGATAGTGATCCCTTGTGTAGATTTAGATAAGAGATCCGATCCTGATCATTTGTTAAAGATTGAAAATTATCATAGTGTGATTGTTTATCCATAAGTTCTCCTTTTTCCATTATGCTTCTATTCTATCATAGTTTTCTGCATTTGTAAAGGAAAAAAATATTGATTTTATTGAAAAAAACAGTTTACAAACGCCCAAAAGTATGTTATAATAATAGAGTAGGTTGAGAGAGGGGGGTATACTATATTTAGTGATACCAGTTCTTCTTTAATATATCTTCAACAAACTCTTCTATCTGCTCTTCTGTCACTAACTCGTCTTCGGGGTCTTCTAGCTGATTTCGATCATACTTCTGTCTGATTTCCAAAGACATTCGAATATATCTTTCTTTGATCTCATCTTCAGCAAATGCAGTCGAAACCACATGAATCTCATTTAAGATAACAGGCTCTCTCGTTTTACCAAGAGGTTGCCAGTCGCTAAAAGCAAAAGCGTGACCAATACCTTTACCTATCCTTTTATGAATTTGTAATGGAGACTCTAAACTTAAATAACCATTTTCATCTTTGGATACAAGAGAAATAACTTCTTCTCCAGATGTTAGTTTAAATACTCTGATGTCTATATCGTCTAAATTGTAGCTCATGGTAATGGTATCTCAACTATGTTAAATTTAAACTGTTCTTTACTATATATCTTTATTCTTTCCGCCGCATGCTGTAGAGTGTAGTTTTTAGACGATTTCCAATGGAGATCATCGGCAATATCGTATAACGTTGTATTCTTTCCATTGTCAGATTTACGTAATCCCCGCCCAATCGACTGTAACACTTTAATCTGACTTTTCGAGGGAGAAGCGAATACGATATTATGGAGATTACGAATATTGACTCCGGTACTAAAAGTTCCGAGACTAGCCACGATAATTGCATTCTTTTGTTCCTCTGTTATTTTCCGCACGTGCTCACGCGTGTCTGTGTCCGTTTCACCTGATACATAAAAAATCTTTCTACGCTTATGCGCTTTACTAACTATCAAATCATATAGTGGCTTACCGTGTTTTTCTACATATTGGAATAGAACGAGTGTGTTTCCTTCTTGGTCTAATGCAAGATTGGCAATGAAATTATTGCGGTTCTCGTACCTAACTATCCAATCGATCTCATCTTGGTATTTGTATTTGACCACATCACGGCAATATTCATTCTTGTATTTCAGCAATAATACCTTTATGTCTAATTGAGCTAGCTGATTCTTGTCCATCAGATCCTTTGTTGTAGTAACATAATATGCTGGTCCAAACAATCCTTCAAGGACTAACTTATGAGTTTGTGTTCCATCTAAAGTACCTGTGGTTCCAAATCTATATTCAGCATCTCTTAATTTTGTAAGAATACTGGTAAGTGACTTAGCTTTAAAGTTGTGAGCTTCATCACCAAATACACAGCCAAACTGTTCAAACCATGCGCCTGGTAACTTATATATTGATTGCCATGTAGATATAATCACACTAGGCATTTCACTTTTCTTTGGCATACCAGAATAAATTCTCTGTACTTCATCAACATTAAATGATTTATCGTTTTGGCTATATGCAGCAAAGTCAGAATACATTTGTTCTACTAATGAAGTAGTAGGAACAATAATCAAAGCTCGTTTATTATTATTGCTTAGGTACCAATGAAGCAAAATGTATATGATTAAAGATTTACCCGAGGCTGTTGGTGATATTAACATACCACGTTTATTTCTTAAAGCGTAATCAATAGCTTTTAACTGATAGTCTCTAGGTTTAATTGAATCACCTTTATTATCATTAAGTATTAAGTCATCAATAAAAGAAAGGTCAGGGTCAGTTTGTTCATCAACATATCCATAGTAAGCATCATGCTCTAGTTCTAGTTCATAATCACGGCCTTCGGCATTTGCGAATTCTTTTACATATGCATACAAACCAGCATACAACTCTCTTGTTTGAGAATTATATAATCTAATCTTTCCATCCCATACTTTGTTCTTATATGCTGGCATAAACTTATAACCAGGAACATAGAATGTAAAGAAGTCTGTTAACTCATTTAGAACCGATGGTTCAGAGTCAACAATCATCATTGCATGGTTCTTTTTCTTAACCGTAATTTTGGTTGGCATTATGCACCCGACGTAAACTTCCGCCACTCAATCATGTTTTTAATAGATTGATGTCGCCACTTAATTGTATCAATAATTTCTTTTGTAGTATCAACCATTTCTTTTAGGTATTCAATTTTCGCTTGAGCATCTTGTATTTCTTTATCTGAATCATAATAGTAGTCCATTTCACCTTTTAGTATTTTCAAACCATTCAATGGGTCATAACTCCATCCTTTGGCTGCTATTTCTTCTTGGGACATCTTTCCATTATACCAAAGCCATTTGTCTTTGAGCAAGACTTTAAACTCAAGTTCTTTACGCTTAAGTTGCAGTTTAGTCATGGAATGAATTTCTAAATATTTTGAATGCAATTTAGCATTTTGGATAGTAGCACCATCTAGATTGTTCTCATCTATTTGACAGTCTTTTTTCCACATTTCAAAGAGTTCATCAAGTTTAATCATAATATGCCTTTCAATAATATAAAGTTATTTATACACCTTTCGTAACAAATTTAAAATAGTCAAATTGGAATGTTACGTTTGCGACTAAGTATATAACATCAGTAGATGATACATCAAATGGTAAAGAACTTAGATTGATTGGTATAGCATTTACAAATTGTAATTCAGCAATTACGTTGTTATGGCTACTTAAAATTTGTAATACCATATCACGTTCTTTACGAACACCTTCATCTTTTTCTGTAACGAGTCCAACAATCCAATCATGTATTTCTTTATAGTTGAGCAAATATTCATCAATAAGGAATGTCATATCAAACATACCATACTCAATTTTATCAGGTGCTTCAATAATATTTCTATTACGTGTTTGATAAACTGCACCTTGAACCTGTACATCAGGCAATGCCACGGTCTGAGCCATGAATTGAGCATTCTTATATTTTTGCGAATCAATAACTAACTTAAAAGCAGTTGGATTAACAAAATTCATAGATGCTGTAGAAGTAGTTGAAAATTCTTCAGAAAAATTGACATTAGGATTATATGGCATTAGATAGTCCCCATCACTCCAGTTATTTCTTGACCGATGTAACAATTATGTGTTGGTTTACTTCCCATTTGTTTTACCCAATCAAGTTCTTGTATTAATCTATTGTACCAAGCTTGATCCATTGGATCACTTGCCTTGGCCATATCTTCTTTAAGTTGACTGATTCTAACGTCAATATACTCTTCTGTTTTTAGTTTTTGAAAATTATAATTTCTCATTAGAACCTCCTGTATAAGACTATTTATACAAAAAAGAAAGGCGGCCGAAGCCGCCTTTCCACCACTATTAGATTAATCCTATGAAAGGATGTTTGTAATCTTTGTGATTCTGTAGTACTGGTTAGCTCTGTTAGTACCAGTATCGTTACCTGGTGAAGAACCAACGAATGGGTTTGCAACCATTCCGTAACGAGTCTTAAAGCCAATTTTTGGCTGGAAGGTATTCTCACCAACCGCTCTCACCATTGTAAGCGGAACGTATGGGCAGTAGAAGATACCTGCGTCATATGGGTTTGCACCCTTATAACCGACGTTCATGTAATCCACGTTTGCATATGGATCAATGTAGACTTTCATTCCACCGGAAAGTGTTCCAGCAAAAGTTGTGCCTGTGTCGTCAACAGTCAAGTTGGAATTTCCAGCAAGAGCTGGTGTGTAGTCAAGAAGACCAGAAGCTGAAAGAGCAGCTGCTACGTCTGAAGAACATAGAATAAAGTTACCTTTTCCTCTACGTGTCTCTTTAGCAATAACGTTTGCTTCTCTCATAAGCTGAACCAAGAGGCCTTTATACTTCTCAACTGACCATCTGCCGTCAGAATCAGCGTTCACATCGAAAGTACCAGCGGCTGTGATATCAGACTGCTGTGAACCTGCTTTAGCCTTTGAGTTGATAGTTCTAACAACTTCTCTGTTGATCTCAGCGAGGATTTCAGCAGAAAGAATGTTAGCCAACTCAGACTCAGCATCCAAACCATGAATGGCTTTAAGATCCTGAGCAAGTTCCATTGAGTACTCAGCTTTGAGTGCTCTGGACTTGGCTGTCACAGTAGCTTTTTCGATTGAGAAAGCCATTTCGTTAAAGTGACCACTTGCACCCATACCGGATACAGAACCGTCACCAAGAGCTTCAGCTGTGGCTGTTGCCGCACCAGTAGCTACATGGAATGCATCTTCAACGCCATCGCTGTTAGCGTCAGCAGAAGATTCACCAGAAGTACCTGGAGGGTTAATATCACCAACCAAGGATGATGAACCACCACCATGTGCTGTACCGTTAGCACCTGAGAAGTCAGTATCAGCTTCGTTGAATAGAGCCTCAGTACCACCTTGTGTTGAGTACTTAGACTTCATTGCAAAGATAAGTCCTGTTGGACCAGTCATTGGCTGAACGCCAGCGATATCATAAGCAATAAGGTTAGGCATCGCACGTCTAACGAGTGAGATCAAAATTGGATCCCAATTGCCGATGTTTGAGCCGGTTGCGTTTGCAGGTGCAGCTTCAGTAAGTGCATACTGCTGATGGCCACGCTCTTCAGCGAGTGCCTTTTCAGTGTTTTCGAGAACTGTTGCAGTAACGGAACGCTTATAACGATCAGTTAAATCGCCATCAACATCCAATACTGGGTTCCATTTCTCGAGAAGTTTATCAGTTGTAAACATGATTTTTATTCTCCCTATGGATTATTTTTTGTTAAGCGCTGCAAGGTAGACACCCATTGCACCAGATACTTCAACATCGTTTTCTGCATCTTCAACAATAGCTTCTTCCTCGGTAGCCGTTACTTTTGTCTTGAAATATGACTCTTTGACTTGAGCGACTTTTTCAGCATATGCTTCATTGTCTTCTGCATCGATATCATTTACAAGACCTTTGAGCTTCTCAGCCTGGGCCTCAGAAAGTCCGGTTGACGCCTCAGTTACAATTGCGGCTCTTTGAAGTGTTTCTACTTCAGCTTTAAGAGCTACGTTGTCTGCAACTGTGGTATTCACTTGCTCTTCAAGCTCATCAGCTTTAGTTGATAGTTCATCAACCAAATCGATTTTGCTCTCAGGTACTTCGATATAATGCTCATTGAACACTGTATGAAGTTGCTTCATGAATGACTCAGAGATCTCAGTGCGTAGTCCACTTTCGATCGCCAATTTGTTGTCTTCCATCCAACTCTCTACGACGTAGTTTAGGTAGCCATCCACTTTCTCTACCAATTCGGTATGAATGCGGTTGGTTTCTTCAGCAATCTCTTCAGCATAGCTTGTTTCCATTCTTTCGATATGTTCAGCAAGTTTTGACTTTAGAGCTGCTTCAAAGATGATCTCGGCTTTGTCCTTAAATCCTTCTGACAATGTAGCTTCTGAATCTACCAACGCTTTGAGATCATCTTCAAAGATTTTCTCGCCGTCAACTTCGGTACCTTCAGGTGTATAGCTATTGTTCATAGCATTATAGGCATCACCTAGTTCCTTCTTGTTCATTTTAGACATTTTGGTATACATGGCATTGATTATACCAGCTTTTGTCTTAGGAGGAGTAGCTTTCGCTGGCTCACTCTTATCGATAGCCGCTTTAGTATCCACTGCTGCTTTAGCACCGTCTACTTCTTTGGCTGCCGGCTTTGACTTGGCAGCTGGTGCCATTGCCTCTTCCAGATTGTCCTCGTTCTCAACTTCAACGTCATCAACGATTTCATCCTGGAGTGTATCTTCCATGTCGACTTGATTTTCGTCTGACATAATTGTTACTCCCTCAGAGTTAAAGTTTAGAGAGGAAATTTTTGAAAGCTTTAATTTGATGGTTGGGATCACCAACCTTCTTTGCTTCCATCATCTCTGTCTCGAATATTTCAATTTCTTGCTGTTTAAACACGCCATTTTCATAGATCCATTCAACACCTTCCATGATGCCATTTACAAAGGCCTCTGGAGCTGATGGATCTTGGACAATATCAACTGCATTTAGCATGAAGTCTTTATTGACCACGTTAACGTTGCCTTGTTTAGCAAGACTACCCATTCCACGACTTGAGACACCCACCTGAACCTCGCCCTCAAGAAGACCTTGTACAATCTTACCCATAGGTGTGTCCAAAACGGTTGCCTTACCCACAACATTATTACCGTCCCATTTAAGTTCGGTAATCTTGTGAGATACTTTATCCAAATTAATGGTAGGTCCTTCTGGGTGATTTAGCTCACCTACAGCTCTACCTTTGGAAACTTGTTCAGCGTCATACTTATTGACTGCTGCTTCTAGGATTTCACGGGGATACATACGGCCATTTCTATTCGGCTTATTTGCCTGCATAAAAATGCCTTCGATAATAAACTTCTTACCATTGCCATCTTTCTTGGCTTCGGTAATAACGTTTATATCTTCAACATGTTCTGTAATTAGTTTCATTTACTTACCCGCTAACCTAATAAAATCTTTAATTCCTTTTTCAGCTTTTGCTACTGATATATAATCATCTAAATGATCACCATCAATATAGGCACTGAATATATTTCCTTTTTTCGCGACGATGGCTTCGTACTTATTTTGTTTTCCCACCTTGAAAGACTTAACTTTCTTTTCTCCGCTGCTTAGCTTAACTGAGCCCTCATTGAGGCTCTGTCTCATCTGATTGAACGTCTTCATCTTCATCTTCTTCATCGTCCTCTTCAGTTTCGTCTTCGGACTCTTCGTCCTCGTCTTCATCTTCGAGGTCATCGTCTTCGAAGTCCTCATCATCTAGCTCTGCTTGTGCCTCAAGCTCTTCTTTTTCTTCAGGTGACAAGTGCATCTGGTTTCCCAGTTCTACCTTTCTATCATCTAAAGCCGCTTGGACTTTTGCGTTCATCAGTTCACTAAAAGCTTTGCCGGCATCGGCCATATCGCCACTTTCAATTTTACCAATCAGTTCTTGTGTGTCCATAATATACTCCTATTACTGTAACTTATTTATACAAAAATGGTTTTCTACAACTCATCTTCATCAGGTGCGGCTTCTGCTTCAGCCTCGATTTGTGCATCGATATCTTTAATATCATCTTCTGATTGCATAAGAATGTTTTTACGTACCCATTCTTGTGAGAAGTATTTACCAACATATTCATCAATTTCTCTAATAGTACCAAGTCTTTCTCTAATTAATTCAGACTCTTTTAATTCAGAAAAATGAGTATCTTGTTGATAGTCAATATTAACATCTTGCTTCATTTCATTCCATTCATCCTCAGTAACAACACCTTTGAGGACTAATTGTGTTTTAAGCAAATCAATAAACAACATAGAAAATCTTTTACGAAGTTTATTAATAAATTTTTGAAACTTTAGTTCATCTCTTGTTATCTCAGAAGATCGACCCAAGGAGAACTGAGCCTCTTGCTCAAGTCTATTGACTGGGACGTTGAGAGACTTATATAATTTCTTTTGGAAGTAGACGATATCGTCGATCTGCCCGAGGTTCTCCCCTCCTGGTAATGTTGTAATCTCTGTGCCTCTACCACCTTCTCTACGCGGTAACCAGAAGTCCTCCAACATCGACATGTGTTTACGATCATCTTTCATTTCTCCCGTTGAAGCATTGTATACTAATTTGTTACGATACTTCGTCATAATATTTCTTAAATATTCTTCGGCCTTACCTTTTGGCAAGTTACCAACATCAATATAAAAGATTCTACGTTCTGGTGCTCTAGCCAAACGGTAAATAACCAGTGAATCTTCTAACATTCTCAGTTGGTTAACAGTCTTCATTGCCTTATCAAGATAAGACAATACTCTTTTTCTACTAGGATCCAACACACCAGATGTTACATATGTGATAGCATCTTTTGAAATTTTGAGACCCTGTGACGACTTTGACATAGTATTGTTTTGGAATAGATAATATTCCTTAACACCTTTAATCATTTTTGTGCCAGTTACAGGATCTCTTTCTTCTTTTACTTCACGTATTTTACGTATTTTTGTTGGATCAATATTTCTTAGTTCAACAATACCCGCTTTAGGGTTTTTTTCATCGATAATTTTATGAAAGTAAAGCCTTCCATCAATATACCATCTACGGAATATGTCATGGCCTTGCCAATTCATATTCAACATCTTGACGACATATTCGAATTCTTCTTTAATTAGTTTTTTAATTTTGTCGGACTGATCTAAATCGTCCATATTAAGTTCAACTGGTGCGCTATCTTCATCTGCAACAATAGATTCATTTACAATATCTTCAATAGCCGCATCACATTCAGGTTGCATTGCTAAGTTTCTATATTTAACAATTTGCTGAATTTCAGTTTTGGCTTTATCACCTTCCATGTCAACGTATTGACCAAAGTGACCGCCAGCATTTACTACATATCCTAATCCGTCATCGGAATCAGGTGCAACAAAAGAGAGACGTTTAGCCATCTCCTTTTCTTGATCTTTTCTTTTGATCTCAAATCCAAATAGTTCTGCCATTATATTTCCCTATGCCAGTTTATCGGAGGCAAATAATTCTGCCTCCGATATATTTATAGCACTTACGTAGTTGTACCACTCTCCCAATACTGAACTTGGAATTCAACCTGGAATTCTTCGATCTGGTTTTCAGCATCGAATGAAAGTTCAATTTGAGAAATGTTAGTTGGAAACAATCCACGTAGGTCGTAACGTTTTACGGACTCACCAGCTTTATTAAGCTGTTCAACAATCATATCAGCTTGGTAGTCAACTGGATTGACAAGACCTGTATTTGCTGAATGCTCATTGATACCATTCATCCAACGCTCCATAGCGTTTCTTACTGCAAAGTTAGTGTCATTAATGACCGTGATAGTCCACGGTTCAAAAATTCTATCACCAGCAATTTGCAACTGTCTACCACGAAATGGTATAGTTAAAGGTGCAATTACTGAGGCTGGAAGACCAGCTCCTTTACACATGAATGAGGTAAGTTCGACATCACCGCCTGCATAGCCGGGAAAGTTAATGGTTGCCTTAAACAGGTTAGCGCGTGCACCGCCACCAACTAGTTTGGATTTAAAATCATCTACTCCTAAAATAGCCATTTTCTATCTCCTTACCCTGCTATCTCGTTAAAATCAACTCCAGTTCTAGTGGCGATGAAATTTAACGTGATAAAGTTAATGGAACGTGCAGGCTTAATGTAGATGTCACAAACAAATCTGTTTGTATCAATAACTTCTCCTGTGTTGTTCGTCTCATCACAGACTACTTTAAAGTCTGTAATACCTCTACGACCTTTGACCTCTCTCAAGAAAGGTTCAACTAAATTCCGGAACTGAGCCCGTGTAAATTCATCGTTGAACTCGAAAAGTTGGAACTTGGAAGCTGTGGCAATTGCCTTTTCCAAAACCATAAAGAGTCGTCTTACGTTGATTCGATCAAAAGCAGAAGGTCTTGCAAGAAGAGTCTTGTCACCGAAAAGTACGGTACCTTCGCCTGGGAACGAAACAATTGGATTTACTCTTGCTTTATACAAGGTATCTCTTTCAGCTTTCTTAGGATTAAATGCAACTCTTGTTACACCTCTAATTTGACCCCGATTCAAGCCAGCTGGTGAGAACCACGCATCTGCAACAGCATCAGTATTTGCCATAAGACCTGCAACATGTCCAGATGATGGAATATCGATAAATGCATCATTGTACTTATCGTACACCTTCAATGCTGTTGAATCGATTGTTCCATAAGAACTTGATGTTAGGTAATCGGCAAAAGCCTTGACGAGATTTACTGAAGTAGCAGTAACACTACCACCTGAAACGTCTGTAGCAGACTGACCACCAGGATTAGTAGTGAAAGCAACTGGAGGTGAGATAACTGCAAGGCAATCTTTTCTTGCCGTTGCAATTGCAATCAAATCATTAGCTACTGCAATACAAGCTGAACTTGCATTTGCCATGGACGGATCCAATGGCGGACAGATAAGCATATTGATATCAATTGTTTCACCGTCTTCCATTAGGTCGAAACCTGTTTGGATAGCCGCAGCTGTTAGTGTATCATCGTCAACACCGAGTGAAAGTGAATCAGTAATTATAGAAGTTGATCCTGTAAATACAAAACTGTTTGCTGCAGTTGACAGGTTAGTACCTGCATCTGTAAGAACGGTATCATTATCCATCCACCAAACATATTTTGATCTAGCATTAACAACGTCTTTGTAGAAATTTGATTCACCATTATTTTGTTTTGCATCAACTGCCTGTGATACGAAAGCAAACGTTTCTAGTACTGTACCTGCAGTACCAGTCCATAAGCCATCTTCATCAATGACAGCGATATGTAATTCGTCTAGTGCTCCGTTAACACCTTGCGATTCTGCATATTCACTAGTACCTGGTGCACTATCAAATAGTGCGGCATTAGCGTAACTTGCATAGTGGCCGGGTGCACAGATTTCTACTTTAAGTGAGTTACCCAGTGTGCCTGGATATTTTGCAGCCCATGGACCAACACTGGCCTGGCCTGCTGAAAAAGATGCGTCGTACTGAGTCTGACCTTTGATGAGTACGGCTGTGCCAGTACCATCTGCAATAGCATTCTTAAGACCAGAAGTTTCAGCTCTTACGACTCTAAGATCGTTACCGTACTGTAAAAAACCTGCAGCGGTAAAATAAGAAGTGTTATTCGTGGTATTAGGAACACCGAAAAGCTCAGACAAGTTCTTTTCCGAAGTAACCTGTCGTACCTCTTCTACTGGACCCCATGAGAATGCACCCACGAAACCGGCGATAGAAGAAGAAACAGCAGGGACAACATTCGTAAGATCTATCTCACGTACGCGAACACCTGGAGAGACTTGGAAGCTCATGTGTATTTCCCCTTTAACATTAAAAGATTATCATAATACGGTTTATTTCAATCATAGTTATTTATAAAAAATCAATTCTTAATAAAGTTCAGTTGATTCCATGACCTGCCATCTTTCACCGTTTATTACTTCAGTTTCTTCTGGCCGGCCATCGTCTAATTCACCAAATGGAACTAGTTCGTCTTCAATTTGTTTTATTTTTTCATTATACATCATTTCTTTAATATTTAAGTCAGTTATATCATTGAACATTGGGCTTGATACAAACCAACCAAACAATACAAAATTCATAACAAGGTCATCATGATTGCCATCACTGGCTTCATAACTATTACCTTTTGCTACAAATGTTGAAAATTCTATTATAGTATCGGCATCTACAACTTCAATTTGATCTCTTTCAACCAAATCTTTAATATTAGAACAACCAATACGTTTTACTTTTCGTGTCATTTCGACCCCGATAGCATTCTTTTTAACTACCGATTCAACAAACACATGTTCATATTCTAAATCATAATATAAACCATTACATACAACAGCTCCTTGATCATTTGATTCAATAACCGTATAAGCATTATTGTAGGTTTTTGCATACTTATATATAATATCTGGGAAGAGTATAGGAGAGATATTGTTATCGCGGTACACAGCCACCTGTTTAAACGGGCGAGTGCTAATATCGACTAAATTAAAAGTACTGTAGTCCTGTCCTCTTCCCTTCGCAACATCCACAAACATCATATATTCGTGTTTTTCTTTTGGTCTTTCATATACTTTAACTGACTCTTGTGAATATATTGGAGGTTTAGCTTGCAAACCAAGCAATTTATTACCTGAAATAAGTGTATTGCCAGACCCATGAAAGTTATTACCGAATTCCTGATCAAACTGTAATTCTGAAGTATTAGACACAGTTTGTTTTTTCCATTCTTCATCACGGCCAGGTACATCCCACCAATCTATTCTAAATGGTTTAAATTCATTTGTGCTTTGAACCGCACCTTCCCACAACTTATGATATATGTTACCAAGTCCATTGGCAGTACTTGTAATAATAACTTTTGTATCTTTACCAGCTGAAACCACAGGATATGTTGATGAGTAAAATTCAGCTGCATTTTCAACAAATGCAAACTCATCAAGGAATAGCAAGTTAACAGACAAACCACGAATAGAACTACCACTTGTAGCTGCAGCTAAAATACGTGAATTGTTACTAAATTCAATTGATCCTTTATTTACAGCTTTACAACCTGGCTGTAAAAAGAAAGGTATGTTTTCGATCATAAGCGTAGCTCGAGCTAACATTTCACGGGCTGTGGCACCTTTGTTAGCAAGGATTGCAATAGTCTTTTCAGGGTGAAATATAGCATACCATACAAGGTAAGCTACTGAAGATATTGATTTACCTGATTGACGACATGCTAATACAATAGAAAAGCGATTATCATCAAAGTGACTAAACATTTGTTCTTGGTATGGATATAAATCGAAACTAACTAATCCATCATCAAGTGAAATAACTTTAAGATATTTTCTTGCAAAATAAACTGGATCTTTCATGCATTTAGCATATTCACGAATATCATCACTAGCCCATGATTGCTCAATGCCGTCACGTTTGATATTAGGATTACCTAGATATCCTAGTTCGTTATTCTTTATTCGTGTCTGATTCAATGATAGTCTCTTTTTCTTTCGCTTTTTGAATTAACATTTTCTGTAGATCAGTTGCAGATCCAACATAAAGATTATTCTGTGTCATATTATTAGGAAGAGCGGCTTGGTTATTAGTCTCAACTTCTTTCTTCTCTTTGTGCAATTTCATTAATTTATCAGCAACTTCAGCATTTTGCTTTATAGCAGTTGATAACACTTCAAACGCACGCGGGTGTTCAGACTCTCTTGCCAAGTCCATCATTAAATCGATAGCCTCGTTACCTTTTTCTGCTAAATTATAATATTGAGATCTAGCAAAATCGTAATCATCTTTTATATCACTTTTACTCATTAGACATACACATTCGTTGACGTCTGAATATCACCTAAAGCTCCTGACGTTGCGCCAGTAACTCGTTCGCCTATTTCAAAATATGCTGTAGGATTATCCACTAGCAATATTTTACCTCCAGTATCCCATGATTTTACTGTAGCGGTAGCTCCAGTATTTGTGCCGGCAATAGTTTCACCAACAGTATAGTTAGCATTATTATTTATTAACACTAACCGAAGGTTATCTGCAACAGCAGGGAATGGATAAGTTACCGCATACGTGAAGGTGTCTGTCATATTTGCGGTAGCTGGATTAGTAGTAACTTGTTGTCTTTCCAACAAGCCTTCATTACCTTTATCAAAATCAAAAAAGTCACTTACAACTTTTCTAATTGTTTTCTTATTTTGAACCTCACCATAAAAGTTAACTCTTGTTTCAAAATCAAGCGTATAGATAATTGCTCGTCTTGTGATAAAATCACCTTCATAGTCATCATTCATAGATACACCTTGCAATACAATAGGAATATCAGATTTGATACCAATTGTTGGCACCTCATTAATAGTTACTGTATAATCAGGTTTGAATGTAGGTAATATTTGTTCTAGTATTTGTAAAGCTTCGTCTTGGTTTTTTGCCATAATATTTAATTGAATTCCAACACGATATGGAGCAGGAGCTCTTACAGAATTTCTGGTATTAGATGTTATTGATCCAACTCGTACCTCATTTGATTTATTAACAGTTTGATTTGTGTCATACGAAATTGATGTTATTTCAAATGACATACGTGGTAGCTTAATAGCTAACTTTGCATCATTTAAATCAGTTTGGTTTTGTACTCTAGCTAAAAACTTTTGCCTAGGTCCATAAGCCAATGGTACTTTAATATCTTGAAGAATCTTACCAGCTGAATCTGTTTTACGTATGTTGATATTATTAAACAATGTACCAAATACAGCAATAGTTCTTCTAATTTGTGAATGATAAAAATAAGTTCCAAACATTATGTAATTTCTCCAAATGGATTTGATTCTGAGAAGTCGATGATTGAATCACCATCAGTTTCAAAATCTTTGTTTTGAGCGAATACATCGCCTTTCATTGCTTGATCATCAGCATCTTGGCTAAAGTACCAAGTTGCACCACTATCTAAACCTGTAAGAATATCGGCTGCAAGTTGACTTATTTTAAATTTACGTGCTGTTCCATCACTACCAATCTCATTGATAAGTATAAGTGTACCAATACTAGCAGTAACGCTAAATTGAACGACTTCACCAGTCACATATATTGGTTGGCTATTACTATCAACAAGCCCAGTATTTTGTCTAACAGTTTCACCAGGTGCAAAATGTCCTGATCCGTTATTCATTATAAATTCTAGTTGATAAGAAAATCTTTCTTGTAGTTCATCAATTTCACGAATACCAGTTTCAAGTTCTTCATTACTATATTCAAATAACTCACATTCCAACTTATATGTTGGTAAGTTATTTAATTGATAGAATGGCTGTTCATGTTCTACAAATCGTATTTCAAATAACGACTTTGAAAGAGGAAGGAATACTAAATCACCTTCACTTGGTCTTGTATCATTAATTGAATTATTATAAAATCCAACTAAATTTTCCCAACGTTTTCTTGATACAACAAACGTTGCTTGGTCTCTTATTTCAACGCCAAATTTACCGAGAAGATCACCCTCACCAGCAAAACCTTCAGATGTTTCAATATACATTTCGATCGTATAACCATCAGTAAATTTAGAATAATCTTCATTCATAATTTCATCACGACTAATTAATTGCCTAGGGATGTAAACAACATCCTGGCCATACATTTTTAGTGATTCAATTACAAGATCTTCATAGAGGTTTTGTTCGGTCTTAACCTTTGGAGA
>MDSV01020358.1_pt1 | contig 25678 bp, 24 predicted proteins | sample 810851 | NCBI WGS metagenome assembly MDSV01 (sample SAMN05326640, study PRJNA326480) | marine metagenome | isolation source: seawater | place: Atlantic Ocean: North East | collected 2012
TAAAATACCCGAATTTTCAAATTTAAATATTTGGTTTTTTTTTGTTATTTTAAAATCACTTGATTGTAATGTAAATTTTTTATTACATATTTCTATTTCTATTGATTCATTTTCGTATAAATCTTTAATATTTATATTTTTTTTATAAAAAATATTATTATTATGGTCAATGAAAATGTTTGTGTCTAGTTCTGGTTCTATTTTAACAATTAAATCACAAGTAATATTATTATCATTATAGTCAAAATATAATTCGTTATGCCAAAGTGGTATATAGAAAATATTTTCTGATAAATCCAATTTATATATTTTATCATTTAATAAATCTTCTAAAGTTGGTTCCAATAAAATAATATTGTCATTTTTCATTTTCTCTTTTATAATTTGTTGCATTTTTTCAATAGATTCTTTATTTATGAAACCATAATCATTTATTTTATTTAAAAAATCATATACTTCAATTGCGCGATTTTTATCCAATTTTTCAAATATTTTGTAAGAAAATGTTTCACACGTATTTAAAATGTTTTTTATAGTTGTTTTAATAAATATTTGTGTCCAATCATTTTTTGGTGGATAAAATTTTATTATTAATTCTTCTAATAATGTATCAAAATTTTTCTCTGTTTTTCCTTTTTCTACCTTCTCTGTTGGTAAGGAGTCACATAAAAATTCATATGCTTTTACAATTTCTTTAAATTTTTCTTCATTTCCAAAATTCTTATCTGGATGATATTTTAAACTAGCCTTTAAATAAGATTTTCTTACTAATTTATAATTTAATTGAACTAAAGGACAATCTATTTCTAATATTTTAATAGCCTTTTTTGTATCCATTATAAATAATACTTTTTTTCTTTTTATATTTATATGAAAGAATCTTTATATAAAAGACATTTTATTATGTTTGTTGTTATGGTAATAGTAGGAATGTTATTTAATCCAATGAATATATTAGCATATAGATTTAGAGATTTATATATATCATTAACACTATTTTATGGTGGTTTATTAATGGCTTCAAATATGATCTGGGCACACGAGATTGTTCATTATTTATCTATGGGACATTTTAATTTATTTGTTTTCACAGTTGGAATAATTTTATCTGTATGTGTAACAATATTATTGCGAAAACAATTATTTGTTGATGATAAACAATGGTTAAAAAGAATGATTAGTCATCATTCTACTGCATTAACAACAACTGAGAAATTATTGCGTAATGAAAATAATTTTAAAAATAATCCACCTTTATTTAGATTAGCCAAAGAAATAGCGTTGGGTCAAAAAAGAGAAATATTATTGATGGAAAATTTATTATAATTTCATTGAAAGAATAATTTTAAAAAAAAATTTTTCCAAATGATATATAGGTCTATAATTATTGTTATAATATTTTAAAAAAATATATTGATTATATAAAATATTTTCTATATTATCTTTATTTAAATAATTATTTTTTATTAATTCTGAAATGATAACAAATATTGTTTCTTCAAGATCAATATTATAAATAAATAAATCATATAAGTCATCTCTGAAAGTTTTAAAATGTATTTTTTTGTAATTAATTATAGAGTCATAAATTTTATAAATTATTTTTCTTTGTATAAGAGGTGTGCTTTCTATGTTATTAGATATAATATCTTTAAAATTAATGGATTCATTTGTTATTGAAAATTGTTTATTTTTGGATAATTTTTTATAAGAAGTTATAGAAGGTTTTGCAAATGGTATTATTTTACATCTATTTAATATTATATTTGGTATAAAACTTTGTTGTTCTGTTAAAAGTATAAATATCAAATTAGAATTGTAATGTTCGATGGATTGCATATAACTATAAAAATTTTCCAATAATTCTGTATGTATTTTATGAAAATTTTTACATACAATTATATTGTTTATTCTTTGCCTTGTGTTACAAACATCTAATATATGATAATAAAGTTGATTAAATAATAGTTTGGAATTGCAACCAAGTAATTCCATGTCTATTTCAAAATGAATATCACTTATCTTGAAAGTAAAATCATATTTATTATTGTATTTATGTGTAATTTTTCTCTCGTATTTTAATCCAGAAGGACTATATTGTTTTATAAAATTTAACATCTGAGAATATTTTCCGACTCCTGATGGACCATAAAATATTAAATGTGGTAATTCTCCAATTTTACTTGGTAATGACTTAAAAAAAGGCTCCATATTTTTATGTATATTGTGTTTTTTTACAGAATTTATGTAATCTATAAAACTCGTTTCCAAATACTTCATTAATATAAGTATTTGGATTATTTTTTTTAATATTTAAAATTAATAATGTTTTTATAAAATTATAATATTTTTATAAAAATATTATAAAAATATTATAAAAATAATATAAAAAATATGTATTTGCACACATATTTTAGATCCGGATAACCTGATTTGAACAAGTGACCAATCGATCTACAGTCGACCGCTCTACCAACTGAGCTATATCCGGCGACTTATTTTGCAAAATACAATTATATTTCAATTATATTTTACAATATTATTTATTTTATATCTTTAAATTATTTTATAAATTTAAATATTAATATATATTATTAGATGGAATGGATGAATGGTGTTGATAAAAAATTAAATAACTGTTGGAAAATAATTGATAGAAAAAACTTTGTTCCTGACCCTAATATTGACAGTTGGAAAATAAATAAACCAATTATAATAGGTAAAGGTCAAACGACAAGTCAACCAACATTAATATCAGATATGTTAAAACATATGGATATTCATGAAATTATAAAAAAGAAGAAACATAATCCAAACTATAAAATTAGAGTTTTGGATATAGGTTCTGGTTCGGGAATTGTTAGTGCTTTGATTGCTTGTTTAATAGGAAAAGGCAATTATGTATTAGGTATAGATTTATATAAAAAATTGGTAAAAGATTCAAGAAATAATGTAAAAAAAATTAAAAAACAAAATGTTGAAAATTTTGAAAATTTTGCAAAAATAGAATTTAAACAAATGAATGCTTATTATCTTTTTAATATAGAAAATATAGAAAATGAAAAATATGATTTAATTTATGTAGGTGCAGAACCAAAAAAAGAAGAAGATATTGTTAAATTTAAAGAAGGTGTTCCAAAACTATTAAAAAAAGATGGTATAGCATTAGGTCCTATAGAAGGTCAAATACAAAAATTTAAAAAAAAAAATAATGGAAATGGTTGGGAAAAAATTAATATCCCAGTCAGATTTGTTCCATTAAAAAACAAAAAAGGTGGAAGAAAAACATTAAAAAAACCAAAAACAATAAAAAAGAGAGGAAAAAATAAAACATATAAAAATATAAAAAAAATAAATAATAATATTAAAAAAATAAATAAAAATATTGAAAAAATAAATAAAAATATTGAAAAAAAACAGAAAAAATTAATAAAGGAGGAGCATTTTAGCCGAACAAGTTTGAAATGTGATAAAACAGATAAAATGTGCGATATTGTTGCTATAACAGGTCGTTCAGCAAATTTATATAAAAATCATTTATTTCCAGATTTTAATTCAATGTCAAGTTTAAAAAAATGGTCAAAAAATAAATGTGTTATTGATGTAGGAAGTGGTATAAATACAATTTATGAAAAATCATTTCTGGCTATGTTATCAAAAAATAAATTAGGAAAAGATTTATTAGGTGTTGATATTTCAAAAATCAATAAAACACATAAAAGATTTTCAAGATTTATAAAGGGAAATATTAAAACTTTAAAGTATAATAGATTAAAATTAAATAAAAAATGTAAGAAAACAATAGTTTTAATTAATAATTTACTTTATTTGTGGATTGATAATCCAATTGAATTGAAAAAAGCTTATAAAAATCTATTTTCTTGGTTAAAAAAAGGCTCTCAAATAAGAGTTTTCCCTGTTTATTTTGGTCGATATGATATGTATAATGATGATTTAAAAAAATTTATAGATAATAATTGTAAAGTTAAAATTCTAAATCCAAAAATAACTGCTGAAGAGATGTATGAATGGGATACTAAAAATAAAAACAAGGTTTATTTAAAAAGTCCTTTATTAAAAGATGAAAAAAATATTAATAAAAAATTAGGTGCAAAAACATTAGTATTAACAATAAAATAATATCAGTAAAAAAGTTAATAAAAACAAGAAAATAAAATTTTATAATGAATGAAAACATAGATGAAAACATAGATGAAAACATAGATGAAAACATAGATGAAAAATATAATTTCATATTAGAACAATTAAAAAAATCTGGAGAGAATTATCCACAAATAACAGATTTATGGAAAAAATATCTTCAATTAAAAAAAGATAATTTTTTAGATGTTTTAAATAAAGCACAATATTTTATAAATAATTGTGATACATTATTAGAAAATGATATATCATCAAAAACAATTGCTATTTTATATTTATTTTTTAATAACAATTTAAATGTAGCCTAACAGTGTTAATTAGTAAATGTTATTATGCTTTAAAGATGATCAATTTGAAAAAAAAAATATAATAATTAATGATAAAATAAATAATAATATAATACACAATTCATTTTTTTATAGACTTTATTATTCAACGGATTTTTGTGTTTTTAATGGAATTACAATTTATTTACGTTTAAATAATATTAGTATTGAAAAATATTTTCAAAAGTTAAAAATATTGTTTAATAAAAACGAAAATATTAAAACTGTTAATAACATATTGAATATTGAAAGTAAACTACTTGATACACTCAATATAAAAAATAAAACAAAGAAATATTCTTTGAAAGAACAACTAGATAATGGTTTCATAAAAATAATATTAAGTAATAATTATAATAAAGATATTAAAAATATTGAAGCAATTCTGAAAATTTCAGGTTTTTGGGAAACTGCAACGGAATATGGGATAACATTCCGTTGCACAAAAATATATTAACCATCTGTTATTTTTTTATTAACTATAATACTTATATTTACGATCATAACACCAAGTAAATATGTAAATAAAAACAATGATAAAAGCATAACAGCGTCACCACAATTTGGCATTAAATCTTCTAATTGTTTTATAATTTTCGCATTTAAACTGACTATAAAAAATACTAAAAGTATTAATAAATTTGATGTTTTTACATAGAATGGTAAATCACCGCTACCAACATCTCTATCAAATAATTCACTTTTTTTAAATGTTATCATAGTCAAGTAAAGAGTTGAGAAAAATAATATAATACTAAAGAATAAATAAGAAATTTTTGTTGGAGACATACCAGTTGTTCCAGAACCACTAACAAAATTACTCATTATATTCCATCCTAATAAGAAAGTAAAAATTACATAAGAATAAGAATATTTTTTTATAGACATTGCAAATATAGCACCTACACCCAATCCAATATTTAACATTTGATCTATATTGTTTTTTTGTTCTGACATAATATATTATAATACGATATTATTTCTTTTAAATATTATCATATATCCAATCCATATCTATATCTTTCCATGCTTTATTTTTTATAGATATAAATTTTGGTTTTTTCATTTTATCCGTTTTATAAAATATATATGGTCCAAACTTACCTTGTCTTACCGACGCAACATCACTTATATTTTTCAAAATATTCGATTTTTTTGGCTTCATTTCTAAAACTTTTTTAATATCTTCCAAAGTTATCTGTTCTATTTTTTTATTTAAATATTTCAATGACTTGTTTTTACCTTTATATGTAAAATATACTCCAAATTTTCCTGTTTTTAATTTAATATCTTCTCCATCTATTTGACCTAAAGTTTTACCATTATTATTTTCCCTAAGAACAACATCTTGTAATTTATATTCCCCTCTTTTTAATCTTTCAATATCTATATTAGGATTCACTTTTTTAAATGTTACTTTTTCACCATCTTCACACAATATAACAGGTCCAAATTTTCCAATAATCCATCTATGATTATCATCTATTTTTATACCTTTTTTACTGTCCTTTTTTGTTGGACTACCTTCTCCCTTTGAAATATTTCTTATTGATAAATTTATTTCTTTTTTACAATCATCGCATAACTTTCTTAATTTATATTTTCCATTACTTATTTTATCTAAATTACCCTCCATGTTTTTTGTATAATCGTAATTAAACAAATTATCAAAATATTTATTCAAAAATTCTATTACTATAATACCTACTGGTTGAATTACTAATTTATTTTTTTCATCTCCAAAACTTTTTTTAATTTTTTCTTCTTTTATTTTTCCTTTTATTTCTCCATCTATTCTTGTTAATATTAAATTTTCACACGCTATTTTTTTACCTATTATATTTGTCTTTTTTACATACAATCTATCTATTATCTTTGAAACTAAAGATGAAAATGTTGAAGGTCTTCCTATTCCCTTCTTTTCCAGCAATTGCACCAATCTCGCCTCCGTATAATGTGTTTTCAATTTCTTTATTGTTATTTCACTTTTTATTTCTTTATATCCAACCTTTTTACTTTCTTGGAGAGAATTTATAAATTCAAAAATCTCATCATCATTTTCTATGCCTTTTACTATTTCCCAACCAGGAAAAACATTTTTTTCACTGTTGTTTTTATACTTTATGTTTTTAATGTCTTTTAAAATATCTGGTGCATTTATATAACTTGATACAACATCATATATTGATGCTGACATACAACTTTCCAAAGCATTTGTCCATATCAAATTATAAAGTTTCTTTTCCATATTTCCTAATTTTGGATTTTCAACCATTTCTTTCATAATATCAGTTGGTCTAATAGCTTCGTGTGCTTCTTGTGCCAAATTTTCTTTTTCACTTTCCTTTTTACTTTCCTTATTACTTTCCTTTTCTTCTTTCAAAGTTATTTTATCCAAATTACCACTAATATATTTGCTATTCCATTTTTGTTGAATATAATTTTTTGTTTTTTTTATAAAATCAAATGAATATTTTGGATTATCTGTTCTCATATAAGTAATATATCCATTTTCATATAATTTTTGCGCAGCCATCATTGTTGCTTTTGGAGAGAAATTATAAACATTACTTGCTTTTTGTTGCAATGTTGAAGTTGTAAATGGTTTTGGTTCACTCTTTTTAACGCGTTTTTTGTTATCAACTGTTAAAATATGTTGAAAATCCATTGTTTTTTCAAGAAATTCTTTCACTATTTCTTTTTTAACAAATGTTTTATTTAATTTATAGGGTATGTCCAAATGTGTAAAAGTTCCTTTCGTTTCATAAACCGTTTCCCCTTTCGCTTTTTTACATTCTAAATCATTCTCATAAACCAAATTTAATGCAGGTGTTTGGCATCTACCAGCAGACAATCCTGTTTCATGTTTTCTTGAAATATATTTCCATAAAACAGGACTTACTGTAAAACCCACAACCAAATCAAGAATTTGTCTAGCTTGTTGTGCTTCTACTTCATTCATATTTAATCTTGTTGGATTATTTACAGCATCCAAAATGGCTTTTTTTGTAATTTCATGGAAAATAATTCTTTTTGTTGTTTTTATAGGAAGATTGAATAATTTGCAAATATGCCAAGCAATTGCTTCTCCTTCACGATCATCGTCTGTAGCCAAAATAACTTCATCTGCCTTTTTTATCGCAGCTCTCATAATGCTAACATATTTTTTCTTATTATGAGATACTTTATAATCTACTTTATAATTATTATCTATACTTTTTAATCCATTTGTAAATTCGCGAAAATGTCCAAAACTGGCTATACATTTATAATTTTTACCAAGAAAACCTTCTATTTTTTTGCATTTCGCAGGAGATTCAACTATAATTAATATCATTAAATATTAAACAATATAATTTAATATTTAAACTAATTCTATTAATGTTCAATTTTATTTAAATTGAACATATTAATGTTTTGTAAATTGAAAATATTAATGTTTTATAAATTTACAATAAAAAATATGAATAAGTTTTTACCATTATTATATCTAATATTTCTATGTTTAATATTTCAATGTGTCAGTCATAAACCAAGAATGTGGACAAGAATACCAAAGTTTTTAGTAGACAGTAGAGTGCAACAATTCTTATATCAACATAGAATAACAAACTGTTATGAATTTCGCGAATCAGACACAAATTTATTATTGAAATGTTGGAAAGACGAACAGTTAACTGATGTTTCTATTGAAATTAATCCTGGAAAAAGAGAACAACCACAATATTATGGACTAAGTATTAGCATTTAAAAAAAATTATTTTATTATATCATTTTGTGTTACTAAGCACCAATCATTATTTGAATCGTTTTTTTCAATATTAAATGTTTCAATATTAGGATAACATTTCATATCATTTTCATATTTTTTTAAAACAGTTTCATTTTTTTTTACTTTACACCCTTCTATCCAATAATAATTAAATGGATATTTTTTATTTTGTTCTTCTATCCATTTTTTTTTATAATCCAATTTACTATAATGATGCCAACTACCCGTATTATATACTTTAATTATTTTATCATACCAAGCTATTCTAATCATAATTTCCATATTAATTATTTTAGTTTTAATTCTTTTAAGTAATTGTTCCAAAAGTCTATTACCTCGTTATTTGAAACTTGTTTCGTTTCTTCTGTATCATTCTTTCCAGAATTATTATAACAACGCAAAATGGTTTCATTAAATTCAACATTACACCAAGTTGGTTTTATTTTTTCACCTCTATCGCGCGACTTCGAAGAATTATAATAATATATTTCATTCATAGGATTATAATTACTACTTGAAAATTTAATTTGAATTTTATCTATAATAATATTTGCGATCCTTTTTGGATATGTTTCTTTTAAAAGTTTTTTATTTTCAAAATCCTTAGGAATAATAATTTCCCCAATGAAACTTGGTATATCTCGCGACATTAATCTTAATGATGCTTTAGATTTTATAGAACAAAGTTTGCAAAATACAACAGAATCAGTTAAATCTATAAAATTTATTTTTCCTTTTAATAATAAATCATATAAATTTTTAAGAATATCAATAATAATATATTCGTGTGATTTTACAGCATGATGTGTATATACAGATTTATGCAAACGATATCTTGTTGTAAATAATGAGAAGATTTCATAATTTAGCTTATAACACCAAGCCAACTCACGTGTTTTTTCTTTAGTTTCAACAACTCTTACATCTGTAATTAATCTTTTAAAATTACTATTTTGTCCTATTTCACCAATATAAAAGGAATCTCTTTGTATATAATCTATTTTATCAACATCCAATTGACATTGTTTATTTGCTATAATTTGATAATACCATATATTTTTATTTTTTATTGAAGGATTCATGATTTCACAAATCTGTTCAAATTCTTCATCGCCAATATCTAATTTGTATTTTTTTATCATATTTTTAAAAATGTCACATCCACGTTCTTCATGTTCCTTTTCATCTTTAAAAATAACATAATGATCCCATAAATGACTGAATGGACCGTGTCCAATATCGTGAATCAATCCAGCAATTTCAATTAACTCAATGTCTCTTTGAGAAATGTTTAATTCAGGTTGATTCTTTTTAATATTTTCAATCATTGTCTTTCCAAGATAAGAAACTGCTATACTATGTTCAAATCGCGTATGCGTTGCACTTGGAAATACATAATTTGTTGCACCCAATTGTTTCAAATCACGCAGTCTTTGAAATTCAGGTGTATCTATGATTTTTTGAATATTTTTACTAATTGGTATAAAACCATGTATAGTATCATATATTTTTTTTACCTTATCCATTTTTTATTTTATGTTTTTATTTGTTAACACAAAATAAAAACATAAAATAAAAAATCAATTTAATGACTGTCTTTGTTGATGGTGCCTTTATTGATGATTAGTTAATTATTCATTTTCTTGAATTCATTCCAACTAACATTTTTCGCTCTTCTTGTTTTTACAGGTTTTTTTTTATGTTTTTTATCTAGTTTACTACCTTCACGCATAGCACTATCAATATAAATTTCCTTTAATATCTTTCCTACTTGCACACTTGCTTGATGTTGATCACATTCACCATCTTCAATTTGTTTTAAAACAAGTAAAAATTTATGGAACAGATTTAAGTCAATGTTATCTTTATAAATTTTATTAAAAATGTTTGTGTAATTATTATACAAAAAAAAACATTGTTTTTCTACCATATTGCGTAAATTCTTACTATTTAACCTTGGATATTTTTTTTTTAATTCGCACATTTTAGTAATATCTTCTCTTATTAATTTACTATGTTTTAATTCTCTTATTTTATCAGTCGTTGACTCGTATTTATATTCTTTTACCAAATTTTTTAAATCAATGCTTTCAGTTTTATTCATTAAAATACTTAAATAGTTTGTTTTTATATTTATATTTACAATATATATAATGGTTAAACAAAAGGGTGGTGAAGTTAATTTAGAAATTAAAGAAATCGAACAAAATGGTGCAAATACAACTTCTCAAGCAGCTGAAAATACCGTAAAAAATCAACAATTGGAAGCAGAAAAACAAATTGAAATGAGTAAACAAAGTGGCGGAGCAGAGGAAAAAATAGAAATTAATACTACTGGAAATGATGCTGATAAAAACCAACAACAGGATTTAATTGCATTAACATTAAAAGCTCAAGCTGATGCTGAATATGATAAAAATGCAACTCTTGGTGGTCGCCGAAGAAAACGCCGAAAAACACGTGGTAAAAAATCAAAACGCAAAAGCAAGAAACTACGTAAATCACGCAAAAGTAGAAAACGCAGAAAATCTAAAAGCCGTAGAAAATCTAAAAGCCGTAGAAAATCTAAACGCAGAAAATAATTCCCTCCATTATTTAAAAATTTATTTTAAAAAATATTAAAATTTCATTTTAATATTTTTTAAAATAAATTTTTAAATAATAAAATAAGTGTATATTTTATTAATACCAAATGAGTTATTTTTATGATGTTATGGCTTCATTTTTAATATTTGTAGTATTTGGGATAATATTTTTAGGATTAGTATTAGCTGCTATGGCTAAAAATATCGAAAAAAATTGGCCAAAATATAAATGTAATCCAATAGTGATACCTATGGCTGGATTTTTGGGAAAAGATTCTGTCCAAAATTTTACAGAATGTGTTGGTGAAATTCAGGGTGGTTTTATGGATTTATTTTTGGCTCCATTGAAATATTCTATGAGTATGATGGTAAATATGGGTTCTATAATAACAGAAGCAACTAATTCTTTAAGAAATATGTTTTCTTCGCTGGTAGATGGGATTTTAGGAATGTTTGGAGCAATAATTGGTTTATTTTTAAATGTATCCATTCAGTTTCAACAAATATTAATAAATTTAAGAGATTTGATAATGAAATTACTAGGAACAATATATTCAATTGGAATGATGGTTGATGGTTTTGGAAAAACTGCTGAAAATATTAATGGTGGTCCAATTGGTGATATTGTTAGATTTTTTGCAACGTTGTCTGGAAATATAGTAAAGAGTGATCGACCAGCAAAAGCAAATAAATAAATGTAAAATTTTTATACTATTACTATATAATGGATAATATAAATAAATTAAAATTATTATTATTAAAAATAGAAAAAAATTATTCTTATTTTTATGTTCACGGTGGTGATATATTAATCACTTTTATAACAATTTTAATAATAATAGGAGTATCTTCATTTATATCTTTAAAACGTAAACAAAAATTCTATAAACGCAATTGGCCAAAATATAGATGCGACCCATCTGTTACACCTTTTGCTGGATTTTTGAATCCACCACCCGGAAGTTCTTTTAAAGAACAAGTCGATTATACGCTTGAAAATTATACAGTATGTAATTTAAATATTTTACAGGGTAATTTTTCTTTGTTTACTGGACCTTTATCTACTTTACAAGGACTTTTAGCCAATTTTTTAGTAATAATAGTAAATGTTATTAATAAAATTAGAATTATTTTTACTAATTTAAAAGATGCTTTTTTGGCTATTATAAATCAAATTTTTGAAAAATTAGCAAATGTTATTACGGGAATTCAAAGTTATATGATAAATATGAAAGATACATTGTCAAAAATATTAGGAACAATGGTTAATATGCTTCTTTTTAATGCTGCGGTTTTAATCACCTCTTTATCAGTTATAAATAATTTAGCTGCTGCTTTATTGACTGTGTTATTAATAATTACGGCAATTATGATACTATTGTTAGCACTTTCTCATTTACCCGGCATTGGTGCCGTCGCTGCATTCGCATTCTCATCCATATTTACAACAGCTTATCTTATTTTAGCTGTTCAGGTTTTATTATTAATTATATTTTCTTCTGATATTAAAGCAGCTGTAACTAAAAATGAAAGACAAGGTTCTCGACAATCTGGAACATAATTTTGATTATACAACATATTTGACACTTAATTACAAACAAATTTTTATATTATAATTATGTATAATATGAAAATTTCTATATTTGGTTATAAATGTCGTTTTGAAATAATAATAGTTTGTATAATTTTAGGAATGTTTATTGGTGTAAATACCATGTGCGGTTGTAATTGTGGTGTAAAAGAAAATTTCATTTCAAGCCAACCATCTTTATTCACTGATAATGAAATACCGAAAGATTATGGTGAAGTTGGAGAAAAAATGCATAATTCTGGAGAAAATCATATTAATGGTGATGGTAAAATAAATTATATGAATTTTTTTGGAAAAAATGATTTTTCATCTTCATGTTGCAAAACTTCCACCTTTAGTGGCGCGGGAGGTTGTGCTTGTTTAGCATCAGAACAACAAACTTTTCTAAATAATAGAGGTGGTAATTGTTCTGGCGATTATTGTTCTATTTAATTAAACGTCATTTTTATATTATTGTCTTTAAGATTTAGTTGACATTTATCGCAATATATAATTAATTGACTTCCTTCACCATATTTATTATCAATATGATCAGTTATCCAATTATGGTCACATTCTTGCCTTATAATTTTATTAGTATTTTCTATAACTTCTTCTAAACTTTTTATTTCTTCTTTTTTTCTCCACAATTCCTGTTTTAAATACTCTTTATTTTTAATTAATGCTGATAAGATCATTATTAATTATAAATAATATTTTTTAAATTCATTTTATTTTATGACTTTTTCATAAAATAATTAAAAAAGAGTTTTATTTGTATGCAATTTAATACAATTTACAATTTGCGTTTTCTTGTTATTGGTAAATTTATTACCATCATTAGTAGTTCCTACCATTGGATCAATATTTATTTCAGCATAATTTTTAATATTACTTGTAGTTGAATTTATTATTGCATCAGGTATGCCTTCATTTGTTAAAGCAATGCCTGTATAAAGATTGTTTGTCGCAGTAGCATCGTTTTTTATAATAGAACATTTATTTTTATTAAATTTTTCAACATCATATGATGTTTGTAAATTACCACTAACATCAACACATTTCCCACTTTGGTGAAAATCAAAGAAACCCTTTGTTAAATTAATCAAGTTTGAATGATTATTGACTTTAGTAATTTTATTTCCTTTGACACAGGACAATTTATTTTTAATAGGATTATTTGATAAATCATAAAATATATTAAAGTTTCTTTTTCTCTCAATATAATCTTTAGCTGTTTTATTTTGATTATGATTTCTAAATATATTCATATATGTATAATAAATATAAATTAAAATCTTATAATTTATTATATTTAAATGGATAACCTAAACTATAATTTGGATAATTATTCCCATATTGATTTATGCGATATGTTTGATATTGATGCAAATACCGATTTTGATAAAACCGTTTTAAACAGCAACTATAATAAAATGATTACAAACGTAAAAGGTGAATTACATATACCCGAAAATGAAAAAGATAATATTTTAATTTTCTTAGAAAAAGCTTTCAAAAAATTGTTAGAAAAAGATGCCCAATATAAATTAACTGAAGGAAATTTTATGCCCAATTTAGAAAAAAACGATGTATTTTCAAGAGATAAACCCGTAATAAAAAAAGAATTCAAAAAAGAATTAACATCTTTAATTAATCCAATCAAAACAAAAAGTGTAATTAAATTATTGAATATTAATACCTTATTCAGAAAAAATTATTATCAGCAAAAATCTACGGACTTTATTATTGATTTACCCGAAACATTAAAAAATGTAACAAGTATTACATTAGCTAACACTGAAATACCTAATACAATGTATACCTTTTCTTCTGATATAGGAACAAATGAATTTACGATTGAGACATATCAAACAGAGGAAAATGCTACACCATCTTGGAAAATTTTAAAAAAGAAAGAAATTGTAGTGAGAATAAAAAATGGTAATTATTCTGCACAAGCATTGGTTGATTATTTAAATAGATATATTTTTTCACCTACAGCAGGTAATTTAGAATTAAAAAGAATCGCTTGTTTATATGATAAAATTACTCAAAAAATACATTTTTTTAGAGATACTAGAATAGATGCCGAAGGTGGTGTTCCTGATGATACTACTGTTGGTGCAGGGATAAAATATTATTTTAACATTGATTGGAAATTAAAAAATAATCCAAATCGTTCTATTCAATTAAATATGGGTTGGATTTTAGGATATAGAAAAGAATATTATTCTTATGATGATGATTATACCATATCTACTGCAGTTTCATTTGATAAGGGAGAAGGCTTTGAAGCAGAGGCTTGTTTTCAAAATAACAATGGTCAAAGATACATTTTTCTCTCCATCGATGATTATAATAAGAACTTTTCAAAATCTTTATTTTCACCATTTGAAGATTCTGCTGTAAATGATAACAATATATTTGCTAAAATAAACAATTCATCTGATTCGTTTGATTACACAAATGGTGATGTGGATTATCAATTCAAAAGACAATACTTTGGTCCTGTAGACCTTATGAAATTGCGTATAAAATTATTGGACGAATATGGTCGCGTTATTTCACTCAACAATTCTGATTACTCTTTCACTTTGAAATTAGAACAACTTTACAATTTAAATGCTAATGAATAAACTACTTTTCTACTTTTAGAAAAAGTAGGACAAAACACTACTTTTAGAAAAAGTATTTAGAAATTGCTTATAATAATTATTTTATAATGGAGATGTTAGCTGTTACTTGTCAGACACTATATGATGTTGATTTATTAGATAAAAAAAATGAAATAGTTAAGATTAAAAAGGAATTAAATGATAATATATTACCAAAAATTTTATATGAAAATTATGAAGAATGGGAAACCTTAAAAACAGAAGCTATTAATATTTGTAAAGAAGGTGTGAGAAGTTTTATATCTAATAGGGAATACACTTTTATGCGGGCTTTTGGTATAAATCCAGGACAATATGAAGGATTATATTTAATATTATGGGAAGCTTTTAATAAAATTTCAAAAGGACAAGCAAATGAATGGGTAAGTAATTACGCACAAATTATAAATTTGACAATTAAAAATACAATTAGGACACTCGTTGATATGGGATTATGGGAAAATATATTTGATTCTTTGGGAAGAGAAGGGTTAAATACATTTATATTAAAAATAATGATGGAATTTTTTGATGAAACGTCAAATGAAACATATGATTCCATTGGCGTTATACGTCATTTTAAATGTTCGGTTTGTAATAAGATTGATGATTATATAGGTGATAATGGGGAGTGTTGGGATTGTAGTCCAGACAGCGATGACTAAAAATAATCGGAATTTATTTCTAAATTGTAAAAATAAAAAATTAAATTTTTTATTTTTATTATAAAAGTATATTTTTGCTATACTTTTTCTAAAAGTATAATGTCTTCAAGTATTCCACCACCTTCATAATAATTAAACAATCTGTTAAATATAATTGATTGTAATACTTGAGATATTTTATCACTTAATTCCAAATCATTCGGCGGCGGAACAACATTTATTGGAGGAAATAGAGATGCAGTGGTAATAATTGCTTCAAACGTTGCTCTTACTCCATTCACAATTTCATTTGCTTTTAATTCAGACCATACTTTATTATCCGTTAATATAACAAATGCTGAATTTAGATGTTCACGTATATTTTCTTGCGATTGTTCTCTTATTCCATGGGTGAACATATTGCCCCGTTCAAATTTATCACTAATAACTGCTATTTGAATACCATTTTTTATAAGTAATAGCGCACGTTCAAGTGTTTTATCCCATTCTTCTAGACTTTTATATTTTTTTTTTGGCGTTTCATATTTATTTTTTAACATCGTAATTTCTTTCATTTTATCGCAAATCGTTATGTCGTATAATACTTTTGAACATTTGACTAATTTTTCCATTTTTTATACTTTTTTAAAAAAGTATAAAAAATGTAACAAAAAATCAATTTATAAAATTTTGTTTAAATAAATTCTCCTCTACATTTATTTGTTCCTAACAAAAATTTAATCAAATTAAAATTTTTTCTATGTGATTTAACTTGCTGTTTATAATATTGATAAGAGTTTACAATTAAATATAATAATAATATTGCGTATGAAATATTTAAACCGTTATAAATAGTTATAAAACTATCTAATTTTTTTTCATTTTTGTATTTTTTTTTAAAAATATCTTTATCTTTTACATAAAAAATATTCTTTTTTATTAAATAATTATATAATTCTAAATTGAATGATTTTAATAAAACTTGTGTCATAATGAATGCAAATATTGCCATAAAAAATATCAATATTCCCGTTCCTGTCATTTTTGTTGATAAAATAAAAATAAAATAAATTAAAATACTTTTAATAAAAGATAATTTTAAAAAATTGAGTTTATCATTATTAAATAAATGTTCATTATTTCCAAAACCTTCTTTTTCCACTCTCTCCACCCAAGTATTTTCCGTATCACCAATTCCATAAAAATTATACCAATTTAATACATATGTGAAGAAAAATACAGCAAAAAACAATATCATATGATTGGAAATAGGAGAATCTCGCATTTTTTTTTGTACACTACAACCTAAAACTCTTGTAGTTATACCACTTAATAATACAAAATATATAAAAAAAATACAAATGAATAATTCACTCATTATAAATTATATATATATAAAAATAAAAAATGAAAATTCATTTTTTATTTTTTGTCCTACTTTTCTAAAAGTAGGAGGTTATAGGGGGGATTGCATCCCCCTACATGTACATTCCAAATGGAATAGCATCTTTATCATTTTGTTTAATTAATTTATCAACAATTTCGTTAGTTACTTCAAAAGGAAATTCAACATTAATAAATTCATCTTTTTCAAATAAGGTTGTATCTTTTTCCATCAATCTGAATAAGTTAAGTTTGCTATAAATAATTTCAAGACATCGCTTAAAATTACGCACCCCTTTTTCTTTTGCAGTTAATTTTTCAATGATATGTTCAAATACACCCTCTGCGAATGTTACTTCACCTTTTTTAAAATTAATATTTTTTTCAATACTTTTTATCAAATAATCTTTTGCAATAATATTTTTATCTTTTTTATCGTATCCTTTTGTTTTAATTTGATACATTCTATCTTTTAAAATAGCATTTACTTTATCTTCATGATTATAACTAAATATAAACAAAGCTTTACTTAAATCAAAATCTAAATTTGAAAAATATTTATCGTGAAATTGTGAATTTTGAGTTGTATCTGTTAAATGTGTTAAAATTCCAATGATTTCCTCACCTTTTGGTGTATTACTTACTTTATCCAATTCATCGAAATAAAATACAGGATTCATACACTTACAATTAATTATCGTATCAACAATCTTTCCCCAAATACTACCTTCATATGTATATGAATGACCTTCTAAATAACTACTGTCTGTTGCACCACCAAGAGGGATAAAAGCGAATGGTCTATTTAATATTTTACTAATGCCTTCTTTTACAAGAGTTGTTTTACCTGTTCCCATAGGACCTTGTATTGCAATAGCAGTTCCAACAGCATTAGGATTACTTATCCAACCGCCGATCATTTGCATAATTTGCATTTTAGCGTCATTTAAACCATAAACAGATTCATCAAGTATTTTTTTAGCATTTTTCATAAATTGTTGACTTTTTTCGAGTCCATCACTTAATTTTATGGGAAGAGAAGCATATTTTCCAAAAGGAATATTCATAAAAGTATCAACCCATAATTTATTTTTATAATAATCACCAGTGCTTGGATCCATCATTGTTAAAAGATTAACTTTTTTCATTGCAATTGCTTTTATTTCTGGTTTAATATTAGTTTCTATTAAAGCAATTTTATAAGGTTTTTTGATTGTAGATACTTTATTAATTTCAACTAAATTTTTAAGAATATTTTTTTGTTCTTTTATTTTCATATTTTTAAAATATGAAAAATCATTGGTAACATTTTTTTCTTTAAGAAGTTTTTTCAATCGTTGACTATTTAAATTTTTTTCTTTTTTTTCCTTTTTTTTATTTATAAATTCTTCTTCTTCTTTTAAATCATCCATATATTTTTTCATTTTCTTGTCATACTTTTTAGGATTTCCTTTTTTTAATAATAATAAATTTTTTATATTTTTTGGTATATTTGTTTTATTTTTATTCATTTTTTCAATAATTATATTACCTTTTACCTTTATCAACGGTTCAAATTCTTTATTTTTTAAAGTTATATCAAAGAATTTTTTATTTTTATAAACTTTTGTAATTTTTCCTATATATTTTCCTGACCATACTCTTTTTTTTACCTTAACAATATCATTTACTTTTAAATTTTTTAACATTTTTTCTCTATCTTTTTCTTTTTTAATAATTTCTTCTTCTTCTTTTCGCATAACTTTTTCCCATTCTTCTTCTGAAATATCATCTATTTTTTTTTCATATATTTCATCATAATCTGTATCATTTTCTGTTTCACAATCATTTGTATCTTCATTATCAAATTCATCTTCAAAATCATCTCCAAATGTATAAACTATACTAAATTTTGCTGGATTCATCATCATTTCATTCATTTCATCTTCTTCATCTTCTTCATCTGTTGGAAATTTAAAAGTTTCTTTTTTTTTCTTCTTTCTTTTTTCTTTACCGCTTTTTGATTTGTTATCTTTTTTGCCGCTTTTTGATTTGTTATCTTTTTTGCTGCTTTTTGATTTGTTATCTTTTCTGCTGCTTTTTGTTTTTTTTTCTTTAATACTCATTTTGATATTTTCACTTTTATTATTTTTTAATTTATTAAATACTTTTTTTTTACATTTTTCATCTTTAATTGTAGATTTTAAATATGTTGAAGGGAAAATACTATTTAAAAATTTCTTATATTCTTTTGAATCATTTACATTAATATCTTCATCATTTTCTGGATCATAATCACTATCGGAATCATTTTCACTTGACGAATTACTATCTGAAAATATTAATTCAGAACTTTTTTTTTGCTTTTCTTTACTTTTAGGAGATTGTTCATTATTATTCATTATAATAATTTTATTATATTAAATTTTTTAATTATTTTTAAAATATTATTTTTATTCAATTTAAATTTTTTTAAATTGATTTAAAACATATAATCTAAATATTCTATTATAAATATAAAGGATGTTTAATAATGATAAAAACAAAATTAAATCATCAAAAATAATAGGTATTCAATTTAGTGTTTTAAGTCCAGATGAAATAAGAAAAACCAGTGTTGCTGAAATTAATACAAGAGATACTTATATTAATAATAAGCCTGTTTTAGGAGGTCTTTTTGACCCAAGAATGGGTGTCCTTGATGCAGGTTTAATTTGTCCAACAGATGGTCTTGACTATATGGAAACACCCGGTTATTTTGGACATATAGAAATTGCAAGACCAGTATTTTATATTCAATATATCAATACATTAATTAAAATATTAAGAGTAATATGCATTAAATGTGGTAAATTAAAATTAAGTAAAAAGAAATATGATTTTCTTTTAAAAAAATTACCTAAAGAAAGATGGGATTTTATTTTCAGTCATGCTAATAAAATTAAAAGATGTGGAGATGAAACAGAAGATGGATGTGGTTGCAAACAACCTAAGAAAATATATAAACAAGAGTTGGCAGATATTTATGCAGAATGGGAAAATACTTCTGGAATTACAGATAATGAAGGTGTTGTGAAAGAAAAACCAACCATTAAATTATCTGCAGAAACTGTTCTACGTATTTTAAAAAGAATGTCTAATGAAGACATTGAATTTATGGGGTTTAGTCCTTTATGGGCCAAGCCCGAATGGTTTATTTGTCAAGTATTAGCTGTTCCACCACCAGCAGTAAGACCTTCTGTAAAACATGATTCTCAACAAAGAAGTGAAGATGATATATCACATATCATTGTTAATATTATTAAAGCAAATACTACATTACGTGAAAAAATCGAACAAGGTGCACCATCTAAAGTAATAGATGATTGGACATCTGTTTTACAATATTATATTGCAACTATGATTGATAATAAAATACCGGGTTGTTGTCCTGTAGCACAACGTTCTGGAAGAGCATTAAAATCAATAAAAGAAAGGTTGGTTGGTAAACAAGGAAGAGTGAGAGGAAATTTACAGGGAAAAAGAGTTGATTATTCTTCACGTTCTGTTATTTCACCAGATGCTAATTTAAGTATAAAAGAATTAGGTGTTCCTTTGAAAATAGCAAAAAACATTACATTTCCAAATAAAGTTAATAAAAGAAATAAGAATTATTTAAAAAAATTAGTTCTTACTGGACCAGATGGTTATCCTGGTGCTAATATTTTAGAAAGAAAAAATGGCGACAGTATATCTTTGAGATATGTAAATAGAGAATCTTTGGAATTATTTGAAGGAGATATTGTTCATAGACATCTTGTCGATGGTGACCCTGTTTTGTTTAATAGGCAACCTACACTTCACAGAATGAGTATGATGTGTCATATTGTTAAAGTTATGAAAGTAGGAAACACATTTAGAATGAATGTTGGTGATACAAAACCATATAATGCTGATTTTGATGGAGATGAAATGAATATGCACGGACCGCAAAGTGAAGAAGCACAATGTGAATTATTGGGTTTAGCAGCCGTTCCAAAGCAAATCATTAGTCCAGCAAACAATCAATCTATAGTAGGTATTTTTCAAGATTCGTTGTTGGGTTGTTATAGATTTACAAGAAAAGATATTTTATTTAACGAAAGAGCAGCAATGAATCTTCTTATGTATAATGAAAAAATAAAATTAGATATTTTCAAGAAAGGAACATTGAGTAGTTTTGACATATTGTCTCAAGTATTACCACCTATGAATTGTAAATTTCCAAATAAACAGTTTTCACCAGATGATGATAAGAAAACTTCTAATGATATTATTGAAATTATCAATGGGAAATATGTTAGAGGTCAAATAGACAAAGGTGTTCTTGGAGGAAAATCAACTGGGTTAATTTTATCAATTTTCAATGATTATGATTACAAACATGCAACGTCATTTATTGATGAAGTTCAATCCATTGTTACAGAATATATGAAATTATCATCTTACAGTGTGGGTATCAATGATCTTATTGCTGATGATGAAACAAACAAAAATATTTATAATGCTGTTGTAAATAGAAAACAAGAAGTTAAGAAACTTCAAAATCAAGTGCATTATAACGTATTTGAAAATAATTCAGGTAAATCAAATAATATAGAATTTGAAACACAAGTAAATTCTATTTTAAATAAAGCACAAGAAGAAGCAGGTAAAATAGGTAGAAAAAGTTTAAGTGTAGATAATAGATTTGTAATTATGGTAAAAGCTGGTTCAAAAGGTAATAATATTAATATTGTTCAAATGATTTCTTGTTTAGGACAACAAAATGTTGATGGTAAAAGAATACCGTATGGTTTTGATGATAGAACTTTACCACATTATACAAAATATGATGATTCTCCTGAAGCAAGAGGTTTTGTAGAAAATTCATTTATTCAAGGATTAACCCCCGAAGAACTTTATTTCCACGCAATGGGAGGTAGAACTGGTCTTATTGATACAGCTGTTAAAACAAGTTCTACAGGTTATATTCAAAGAAGGTTGATTAAATCATTGGAAGATATAAGTATGCGTTATGATATGACTGCTAGAAATAATAAAAATAAAATTATTCAGTTCACTTATGGAACAGACGGTATTAATACGATGAAAGTTGAAAATATTAAATTACCAATCACAAAAATGTCTACTGAAGAAATTTATGCACATTTTCAAATGCCTAATGATAAAGATGTTAGTAATTTTATGATATCAAATTATGATAAAGACACAAAAAAAAGATTTAAAAAACAAAAAAAAGATTTAATAAAAAAAACGAAAGCGGTGATTGATATTATTTTAAATGCTAGAGATGAAATCATAGAACACGTATTTGAATTTACTGACAATATTAATATTCATATCCCTGTTAATTTCTATAGATTAATCAATAATGTTCAAAATAATTTATATATTACAAATAACAATATTGTTGATATTACACCTCTTGAATTTTATGATTTAATTGAAGCAAAGTTTAATGAAATGTCACAAAATCAATATGTTAAACCTTCTGAATTATTCAAAATTGCTTGGTTATATTATCTTACACCTAAAAATTTATTAACTGTTAGACGTTTCAATAAAAAAGCAGTCGTATATCTTCTTAATATTTTAGAATATACTTATAAAAAAGCCATTGTCCATCCCGGTGAAATGGTTGGAATGGTAGCCGCACAAAGTATTGGAGAACCTACTACGCAGCTGACTTTAAATACGTTTCATTTTGCGGGAGTTGCCAGCAAATCCAATGTGACGCGTGGTGTTCCAAGAATTGAAGAAATTTTAACACTTTCGGAAAATCCAAAAAATCCATCTATTACTATTCGTTTGAAAAAGGATGAAGAAGAAAATTTGCAAAAAGCGCAAGAAATTAAATATAGTTTGGAATATACAAATTTGAGAAATGTTACGGAAACAGTTTCTATTATGTTTGATCCAAATGTTGATTCTACTACAATAAATGAAGATGTTGAAATATTAGAAGAATTTATTGAATTTGAAAAAATGATGAGTGAATGTGGATACAAAAGTGAATTCAATGAAAATGATAATTTCTCAAAATGGATTATTCGTTTTGAACTTTCAAAAGAAGATATGTTAGAAAAAAATATTTCTATGGATGAAATTAATTTTGCTATTAAAAATAGTTTGAAAAATAAAATACAATGTATTTATAGTGATTTTAATAAAGATAATTTGGTTTTCAGAATTAGAGGTGTAAATCTATCTAGTAACAAAAAGAAAACATTAGACCAAAGCGATGAATTATATATATTAAAAAATCTTCAAGATAATATTTTAAATAATATTGTCTTAAGAGGTGTAAAAAATATACCAAAAATTATTATTAGAAAAGTTAAAAATGAAATGATTCTCGAAAATGGAAATTACATTCCAAAAGATATTTGGGTTCTTGATACAGTAGGAACAAATTTAATTGATATATTATCTCAAGACAATATTGATGTCGATAATACTATTACTAATGATATACAGGAAGTATATAGAACATTAGGTATTGAAGCTGCAAGACAAGCTATCTTAAATGAATTACACGAAGCTATTTCACACGATGGAACATACATTGATGACCACCATCTTACCATGTTAGCTGATAGAATTACTGCTACTAAAAAAATGGTTTCAGTTTTCAGACACGGTATAAATAATGATAATATTGGACCAATAGCAAAAGCTTGTTTTGAAGAAACACCTGAAATGTTTTTAAGAGCTGCAAGACACGCAGAATTAGATGTTATGACAGGAACATCTGCTAATATTATGGTTGGACAAGAAGGTTATTATGGAACAGGTTCTTTCCAAATATTATTAAATTTGAAAAAATTATTAAGTGAAACAACAAAAATAAAAGAAAAACAAATTGAAGAAAGTGAAGATATAGATGATCAATTGGTTAGTATTGATGACCCGTGTGGTAAGGAAAAAATTAAAATTAATACAAATATTGAAAATGACGAAATAAAAGATACTGGTAATGTTCCTGATGATTATGAAATGGATTTATAATGTTATTATGTTTTAAAAATATTTATAAATTTTTTCCATTATTTTTTTATTAATATAATATAATATGTTTATAAAAAAAATAATGGAAAAAATTGAAAAAAATGAAAAATATACATTGATCACTTCATCTTATAAATTATATAAAAAAACTTATATGAATAATATTTCAGATATTAAATTTTATTATAATTGTGTCGAAAATTATAGATTTTTTATAGATGATGAAGAAAAGAATTTAGCTGAAAAACTTTATTTAAATTCTAAAAAAATTAAAAATAATTTACAACGATTTATTAATATATGTAAAAATAAAACATATAAAAAGTATGAATATGATACTGATTTGAGATTCATACCTTTAAAAAATTATGATAAAACTGAAATTATAAATATAATAATTGATAAAACTATATATTCTTTTAGAATTTTAGATTTAATACATCTTTTGAAAATTTCTCTTTACAATAATGATAATATGTTTCCAACTCCTATAAGATTAAAAAATCCTTATACAAATATTTATTTTAAAAAATATAACTTATATAATATTTTAATAGCATTTAGTAAAACAAAGTATATTATACCAGAAACAATTTTAATTTATTATAAATGCGATTTTGACATAGCAAAATTTAAAGAATCAGCATTTCCAATTTTACAAGAAAATGCTATTGATTGTTTTGTAAAAAAAGGACCTATCAGAGATTTATATGATTATATTATAACTATATGTCACGATTTTAGAAAAGAAACTAATTATGTAATTGTTAAATCAAGTATAAGTATATTTAAAAAATCTGAAATGGTTCATATATTTTCAAATATATTAAAATTTTATTTAAAACACAAATATTTATGTAATCCTCTGAAAAAAAAAACATATAAAAAAAAATTAATTACAGAATTAAAAGAAATTATCCGAAAACATGGTTATAAAAATGAATTTTTAAAATTATCTAATCTTGAACGTATAAGATATGATACCTCAAATTTAATAACAGAAATAAATAATATGTCCAATAATATAAACGAAAATATACCACCTTCATCAACGGAAACTATCCCAACAATAAATAATGTTTCTTTATTAAACACGGAAATAGAAAATTTAGAAAATGAAATAAATATTTTAGAAAATGAAGAAGAATTAACAAATTTATCTCAACAAGAACCCTTACAAGAAAATAATTTTATTTTTAGAAGACGACGAACATCTATATATTTACCTCCAATTTCAACTAACAATTCAAATAATTATGAAAATACCATTATAACTAATCAAAATCCATTTCGCGCTACAAATGAAATTGCACGTTCACCTTCAAATATTCAAAATAATGTAAGATTAACCTCTAATATTAGAAATAGATTAAGTTTTGGTGTAAGAAGAAGATAATTAGAATAATTTAAATTTATATATAATTTTAAATTATTCCTCATTGTTTTTTAAAGTAATTTTTGTTTTTAATTTTTTTATACTATTGTTTTTTATTTGACTTTTTTGACTTTTTTGACTTTTTTGACTTTTTTGACTTTTTTGACTTTTTTGACTTTTTTGACTTTTTTGACTTA
>MDSV01170942.1_pt1 | contig 25668 bp, 19 predicted proteins | sample 810851 | NCBI WGS metagenome assembly MDSV01 (sample SAMN05326640, study PRJNA326480) | marine metagenome | isolation source: seawater | place: Atlantic Ocean: North East | collected 2012
TACGAGGAAGCCATGGCGTCTCGTGAAGACGTCATCATGGCCACCGGGCGCTCTGACCACCCCAACCAAGTGAACAACGTCCTGGGGTTTCCGTACATCTTCCGCGGTGCGTTGGACGTGCGGGCGACGGGGATCAACGACGCGATGAAACTCGCGGCTGTTCGTGCCATTGCCACCCTGGCGGAAGAGAACGTGCCCGACGAGGTCAGCGAGGCCTACGGGGAAGGGGCTTTGACCTTCGGGCGGGATTTGATCATCCCCAAGCCGTTGGACCCACGCCTCATCACCACAGTCGCTCCGGCAGTGGCGCAGGCGGCCATGGAGTCAGGGGTCGCCGGCTCGCCCATCGACGATTGGGAGGCTTACAAGCGCGAACTGGAAATGCGGTTGGGGAACGATTCGACCTTTTCCCGCAACATCGCGACGCGGGCGGCGCGCGCACCCAAGCGGGTTGTGTTCGCGGAAGCAGAGCACTACAAAGTGCTCAAGGCCGCGGAAATGGCCATGGACGAAGGCATCGCCCACCCCATCTTGTTGGGTCGGAGCGGGCGCATCCAGGCGTTGATCGAAGAGAACAACCTTGAATTGGAAGGGGCGACCATCCTCGACCCACGCGGGGATGAGGAGGCTGAGCGTCGCAAGGCTTTCGGTGCGGTGCTCTTCGAGCGGCGGATGCGGCATGGTTTGACAGCATTGGAGGCTGAGCGCCAGATGCGTCAGCGGAATTACTTTGGGTCCATGTTGTTGGACCAGGGGGAGGCCGACGCCTTGGTGTCGGGTTTGACTCGGAACTACCCCAATGTGATTCGGCCTGCCCTGCAGGTTATCGGGAAAGGCCAGGGGGTGGACAAGGTGGCTGGGATGTACATCCTGCAGACCAAAAATGGCCCGATGTTCTTCGCGGACACCACGGTCAACACCGACCCGACTGTGGAGGACATCGTCAACATCACCCTGCTTGCGGCCGAGGCGGTGCGCAACCTTCGCATTGTGCCGCGCATCGCGCTGTTGAGTTATTCCAATTTCGGCAGTTCGAAGGGGCGAGACGCGGAAAAGATGGCCGAGGCCACACGGTATCTCCATGTGCATCACCCGGAACTCATCGTGGACGGAGAGATCCAAGCCAACTTCGCCATGAACCAAGACATGTTGGGAGAGAGCTTTCCATTCAGCTCGTTGCACAAACGCCGCGTCAACACCCTCATCTTTCCCAACCTTTCTGCGGGGAACATCAGTTACAAGTTGTTGCATGAAATGGCAGGCATGGACGCCCAAGGGCCAGTGCTGCTGGGCATGCGCAAGAGCGTGCACATCCTGCAGATGGGGTCGAGCGCCAAGGAAATTTTGGACATGGTGCGCCTGGCTGTGGTGGATGCCCAGATCAAGAGCGTTCAGCCATGATTCATCATCTGCACGGCCGTCTTGTCGAGAAGCACCCCACGCACGTTGTGGTGGAGTGCGGAGGGGTGGGCTACTTCGTGGCCATCAGTTTGACCACATTCGACCAATTGGGCGACCACGAGTTGGTCAAAATTCACACCCACATGGTGGTCCGCGAAGACGCCCAACTGCTGTACGGGTTTGCCACAGCAGAGGAGCGCAGCTTGTTCTTGTTGCTTTTGGGGGTGAATGGGGTGGGCGCCAACACGGCGCGACTCATTTTGAGCGCCATGGACCCTGCCACTGCGTCGCTCGCCATTTCGTCAGGCGACGTGGACGCCATGAAACGCGTGAAAGGCATTGGGGCCAAAACCGCCCAGCGGATCATCGTGGATTTGCAGGACAAGGTGGGTTCAGCGGACACTTCCATACCCCTGGCGCCAGGAACTTCCGCAGTCACGCACAATACAACCAAGGTGGATGCGTTGGGGGCTTTGACGTCGCTCGGTTTTGACAAGGCCAAATGCAATAAAGTGCTCGACAAACTCTTGGCATCCCAAGGAAATTCGGCCACGCTGGAAGGTCTAATCAAAGCCGCTTTGCGCGAACTTTGATGCCCACCGACGATTGAACAGGCGAGACGAATGACCACCCGACCTCACATGGGTTTTGCACGCATGGTTGCGACTGTGTTGTGCTGTCTTGCGCCATGGGCTTCAGTTGTCTGGTCTCAAACGTCTGGAGCGTCGTCCGACTCAGTCACTTACAACCTGCCATTCCCGCACGACAACACGGACCCCTACAACCCGTCCGAATTCCCAGGCGGGGTGTCGTTGCAGTGGCCCAGCAACTTCAACTACGGCGTCGTGTACAACCCCGCTACTGGGATGTACGAAGTGCAGCAAACCATTGGCGACACGCTGTTGTTTCGGCCTTCGAGCATGTTCTCGTTGGACGAATATTTGGACTACAACATCGAGGGCAACCTGAGCGAATTCTGGAACGAGCTCCAGGAAGAGGAGGACGCGGCCGACAAAGCTTTTGCCCCCAAGCTCGAAATCGACAGCGAGCTGTTCGAGATGATTTTTGGCAGCAACGAAATCGAAATCAAGCCGCAAGGGACCGCCGAAATCACGCTGGGTTATACCTGGAACAACACCGAGAACCCTCGGATTCCAGAGCGCCAGCGCAGGGCGGGGGCCGTGAATTTTGACCAGCGCATCCAGCTGAATATCGGTGGAAGCATTGGCGACAAGATTGAGTTGGGCACCCAATTCAACACGGAGTCGTTGTTCGATTTTGAGAACCAGATGAACATCGGCTTCCAAGGGGAGGAGGACGACATCTTGAAGAACGTTGAGGCAGGCAACATCAACATGCCGCTCAACAGCAGTTTGATTGTCGGCTCTCAGAGCCTGTTCGGGGTCAAGTTGGAGACGCAGTGGGGACGCCTCTACAACACCACGGTCTTCAGCCAACAAAAAGGGGAGCGCAGCGAAATCGAGGTCGAAGGCGGTGCCCAAACTCAGGAGTTCGACATCCGTGCCGACGACTACGAGGCCAACCGTCACTATTTCCTGTCGCAGTACTTCGTCGACCAGTACGACGTGGCGATGCGGTCCTTGCCCGTGCCCAATTCCGGGGCCATGATCAACCGAATCGAGGTGTACGTGGTGAACACACAGGCCAACACCCAAGACGTGCGGAACGTCGTGGCGTTCACCGACCTGGGCGAGCACCCCGATTACGTGTCGACCAACTTGCCGGTGGGCAGCCTCACCGACAACACCAGCGTGTTCGACGGGGCGTTGCTCGACCCGTCCACCGACGCGACGCCCAACCGGGCTCCGAGCAACTTCAACAACGACTTGTTCCGGAGCTTGACCTTGGACGAAGGCGTCATGGACTTCACGGGCGCCAACCAAGCCATTTCCGGCGCTCTGGGCGGACAGTTGAAGCAAGGCGTCCACTACGAGCGCGTCGGCAACGCCCGGAAGCTCAGCCCCTCCGAGTTCACGTTCAACAGCCGTTTGGGGTTCATCTCCTTGAGGCAGTCGCTCAACAATGCCGAGGTCTTGGCGGTCGCTTACGAATACACCTTGGACGGAGAGACTTACCAGGTCGGTACATTGAGCCAGGACGGTTACGCCGCCCCTGGCTCGCTGATTTTGAAGATGCTCAAGTCGTCCGTCACCCAGGTGAAGTTGGACAACGGCGACCAGGCTCCGCTGTGGCGGGTGATGATGAAAAACGTCTACTCGATGGGGGCGTTTGGTGTGAGCAACGAGGACTTCCGGTTGGACGTCTGGTACAACGACCCCAACTCGGGTGTGGACCTCAATTACATCCCGCGCGAGCCGCTCGAAGGCCAGCTGCTTGTTCAGGTCTTGGGCATGGACCGAATCGACATCAACGGGTTGCCCAACCAGGACGGGGTGTTCGATTACGTGGACAATGCCGCGGTCAATGGTGGAACCATCAACAGCCAAAACGGCAGGATCTTCATGCCTTCGGTGGAGCCGTTTGGTGCCAACCTTCGCAGCCGCATTGCCGAATACGTCGAACAGGCCGAGAGCATCGCACCAAGCGACAAAGAGGCCGTGGTCGACGCGTTGGCCCAGACCTTGGTCTTTCAACCGCTTTACGACAGCACAAAAACCGCGGCCCAGCAGATTCCTTCGCTGAACCGCTACCGCATCAAGGGACGTTTCCAGTCGCAGAGTTCGTCAGAGATCCAGCTCAACGCGCTCAACGTCCCCGAGGGGTCGGTGACCGTCACGGCCGGAGGGGTGCGTCTGGTGGAGAACCGAGACTACACGGTCGACTACAACCTTGGGCGGGTGCGGATCATCAACGACGGGTTGCTTGAATCCGGCCAGACCATCAAGGTCTCCCTCGAGTCGAACTCGCTCTTCAACATCCAAACGAAGACCCTCTTAGGTACGCGATTCGATTACGTGGCCAGCGACAATTTCAACATCGGGACCACCCTGTTGAACATGCGCGAGCGGCCGCTGACCCGGAAGGTGAACATGGGGGACGAGCCCGTGAACAACACGGTGGTGGGGGCCGACTTTTCTTGGCAAACCGAGAGCCGCCTGTTGACAGAGCTCATCGACCGGTTGCCCTTCTACAACACGTCTGCGAAGTCCACCTTCGACATCTCTGCGGAAGGCGCTTACCTGATTCCAGGGCACAGCCGCGCGGTGGGGGACGAGGGCACAGCGTACATCGACGATTTTGAGGGGTCCCAAAGCACGATTGACCTGCGCGCCATCAACCGGTGGTTCCTGGCGTCGACGCCGCGTTGGCAAGACAGTCGCTTCCCCGAGGCCCGTTTGGAAAACGACCCCACGTCCAACTACAACCGGGCAGGTCTGAGCTGGTACACCATCGACCCATCGCTCATCAATGGCAGCTCGTTGCAAGACGGCCAAGTTGACCCCGAGGTGCGCCAAGACCACCGCATGCGTCAAATCCTTTTGCGCGAACTCTATGAGAAGGGCGACTACAGCAACAGCGCCACCGCGGGGATGCCGACCAACCTGCCGACCTTGGACTTGACCTACCGTCCGACGGAGAGGGGCCCCTACAACTACGAGCCGTTTGACGGGTCGGACTATTCGTCGGGGTTGGAAGAGGATGGCACCTTGCTTGACCCTGAGACAAGATGGGCCGGGGTGCAGCGCGCCTTGATGACCACCGACTTCGAGGCGGCGAACATCGAGTACATCCAGTTCTGGGTCATGGACCCATTCAACGAGGATACGGAGAACGAGACTGGGGGCAAATTGTACGTCAACTTGGGCAACGTCAGCGAGGACGTGTTGAACGACAGCCAGCTTGAATTCGAGAACGGCTTGCCCTCGGCCAACAACGAGCTGGAAACTGACACCAGCACATGGGGCGTGTACCCCGACCCGACCACGTTCAACGTGGTGAACGCCTTTGACAACAGCACCAACGATTACAGCATCCAGGATGTGGGCCTTGATGGCCTGAACTCAGACGCCGAGCGGACCTTTTTTGCCTCGTGGCTTGATGGGTTGGAAACGGACTTGGCGCCGGACGCCTTTGCCCAATACCAAAACGACCCCTCTGCCGACGACTTCCGCTACTTCAGGGACCCCATTGCCCAAGAAAACGAGGAGGATGTCCTCGAGCGTTATCAGTTCTTCAGCCGCTATGAGGGCAATTCCAACACCCAGCAGCCCAACGGGTACCCCATCACCCAAACGACGATTCCCAACACGGAGGACATCAACGAGGATTTGACCTTGGGCACCATCGAGTCGTACTACCAATATGAGATTCCGATGGCCCCTGCGGATTTGTCGTCCGACAACATTGGCAAGGGCTACCTCGCTGACATTTTGGAGACGGTCTCCAAGACCAACGGGTCGGCTGAACAGCGTCCCATCAAGTGGTACCAGTTCAAGATCCCTGTCAAGGAATACCAGCAAGCGTTCAACGGCATCAGCGATTTCCGTTCCATCCGGTTCATGAGGATGTTTATGCAGGGCTGGAAGGAGCCGGTGACCTTGCGCTTTGCGCGCATCGAGTTGGTGCGTGGCGAGTGGCGCCGTTACGAGCAAAGCTTGGCCGGTCTACAGGAGGTCGAAGTGGACGACCCAACAGGAACGCAGTTCGCACTCACTGCGGTGAACCTGGAAGAAAACGGGGTTCGTCAACCTGTCCCCTATGTGATTCCCCCAGGCATCAACCAGGAAATTGACCCCTCCAACTTGAACCAACGTCGCTTGAACGAGCAATCCTTGGCGCTGGAGGTTTGCGGCTTGGAAGATGGCGACTCCCGGGCGGCGTACCGGAACATCAACTTCGACATGCGGATGTACGAGCGCCTCAAGATGTTTGTTCACGTGGAGGCGGGCCGCGCGGACGAGACATTGAACGAGGGCGATCTCAACGTGTTTGTGCGCTTGGGAAGCGATTACGACCAGAACTACTACGAGTACGAGATCCCGCTGAAGCCTACCCCCATCGATGTCACGGCGTTGACGGACTACGACATTTGGCCGCTGGAGAACAACATCGACATCAACCTCGACTCTCTGCGTCTCTTGAGCCTCGACAAGCTGAGGAACCGTTACGTCAACGGCGACATTTCACCCACGGGCGTGTACTCGGTGGTGAACGAAGGCAAGCGACTTTCCGTGAAGGGAAACCCCACTTTGTCGAACGTCGTCACGGTGATGGTCGGCATCCGAAACCCAGACAAGGATTTGGAGCAGCCATTGTGGACCAGCGACGACGGCCAGCCCAAATGCGCTGAAATGTGGGTGAATGAACTGCGCCTCTCTGGCTTCAACGAGGAAGGCGGTTGGGCAGCGGTGGCCCAGGCCAACGCGACGCTGGCGGACTTGGCGAACGTGAGTGTGGCCGCCAACATGTCGGTGCCGGGCTGGGGTGGACTTGAGGAGCGTGTTCAGGAACGCCAGCGGGAGACCATGCAAGGCCTGGACGCCAACGGCACCATCCAGCTCGGCAAATTGTTGCCGGAGAAGCTGGGCGTGACGTTGCCGATGTATTTGGGGTACAGCAACCAAACGAGCACGCCTCAATTCGACCCGCTGTCTCCAGATGTGGAGGCCACCGATTTGGCGGCAATTGCAGATTTGATTGACAACCCCGACGACTTGGATGCCATTGGTTCTCGCCAGCGCGACGCCCGAACCATCAACCAAGTCCGAAGCATCAACTTCTCCAACGTGAAGATTGCCCCCCAGGTGGGCAAAGGTGGGGGAGGCTCCAAAGACCGCAATTCTCGGGGCAAGAACGACGCTGGAAAAGGCAAGGACAGCCGAGATGCCGGTGGGCGTGATTCCGGCGGCAAAAACGCGGGCAGCCGTGGTGGAGGCCAAGGCGGACGGGGTGGAAGCAACAGCAGCGGCGGAGGTTTGCTTTCTGTGATCAGCCCTGCCAATTTCTCGGCCAACTACAGCTACAACGAGCAGTATCGCCAGGACATCTACACGGACAATTTCCGCAATGTGGAGCACCGTGGCGCCCTGAACTACAATTGGCAGCCCCGACCCAAAAAGCGCGAACCTTTCTCCAAGGTGGGCTTCTTGAGGGACGCCAAGTATCTGAAGCTTATCAAAGACTTCAACTTTTACCTCTTGCCCAAGCAGGTTTCGGCTTCCAACCAGATGCAACGCATGTATGAGGTGAGTCAAGTGCGCGACAACATGGAGGTGTTGAATCCAGGTTTGGGTTTGGAGCCCATCATCGTGCCTCAGGTGGTGAAAACCTGGAATTGGACCCGAAATTATACGGTCAAGTATGATCTAACTCAAGCGCTGAAGTTCGATTACCAAGGAAGTGCCCAGGCGCTTGTCTTGGAAGATGCTGGCGAAATCCCCAGCGAGGTGGACGACCCCGACGCCTACAACGACTATCGGGATGCGGTGGAATCCAGCCTCATGCAAGGCGGTGAACTCACGACCTACAACCACCAAGTCAATGGGACGTACAAGCTTCCGCTCGACAAATTCCCTTTGACCGATTGGGTCAGCCTCGACACCCGCTACCAGAGCTCGTTCCGCTGGGACCGCGCACCGTTTGCGCAAGACACCTTGGGCAACACGATTCAAAACAGCCGCAACATCAGCCTCAACGCGCAGGCCAACTTGAAGAACTTCTACAACAAGGTTCCCTACCTGAAGGAGATCAACAACAAGCGGCGCCCCCGGCCCAAAGACCGGGAAGTGAGCAACGAGCGTCGCGATGGGTTTGGCAACATTGAAGAAGAGGAGAAAAAGGAAAAGCGCGACATCAACCCCCTAGAGCATATTCTGCGATTTGCCATGGGGTTGCACAACGTGAGCGCGACGTATTCGAGGAACGAGGGGACCTTGTTGCCAGGCTACGCCCCACGCGCCACGTTTGCTGGGTTTGACCAGGGACTGGACGCGCCAGGACTGCCGTTCCTGTTGGGCCACCAGCAGACCGACGTGTTTGGCAATGGGTTTGGAGAAGGCACTTACGCCTACGAGGCCGCGTCCAACGGTTGGCTTGTGCAGCAGCCCAACCTGAACAACCAGTACACGGAGTCGTACAGCGAGACGTTCAACGCCCGCGCGACGCTGGAGCCCATTCGGGATTTTAAGTTGGAATTGACGGCCAACCGCACGATCAGCCGCAACCACCAGAGCTTCTTTCGGTACGACGACGACCTTCAAGACTACGTGAACGAATCGGCCCAAGAGACGGGCAACTTCACTGCGACGGTGCTGACTTGGCCAACGGCGTTTGAGGACGACGACAGCACGTACACGAACTCGGTGTGGGAGGCCTTCTTGGCAGGACGGAGCGCCGTCAGTGCCCGCCAAAACGAACTCAATTACAACGACGAATTGGTGGACATCGACGGCCAGGAGTACGCGCCTGGTTTTGGCCCCATCAGCCAGAACGTGGTCATCCCGTCGTTCATGGCCGCCTACTTGGGCATGGGGGCAGAGGACGTTCCTTTGGATGTGTTCCAGGCTCCAGTTCGTCCCAACTGGCGCGTGAGCTACGACGGTCTTTCCAAGAACCCCACGCTCAAAAAGAGGTTCAAGCGCTTCAACTTGAATCACACTTACCGCAGCACGATGTCGTCTTCGTACACGACCAACCTGAGCTACGAAGGCGACGAGTCTGGCCGTCCTGTGGCGACGAACCAGGGGGAATTCCAAGACTACATCGCACAACGTCAGTTCAACACGGTGACCATATCGGAACAGTTTTCTCCGCTTGTGGGGGTGGACGTGAGCATCAAGACCGCGAACAAAAACGAGCCGCAGTTGAAGCTGGAGATCACGCGGGACCGGAATGTGAATTTGGGTTTGAGCAACTATCAAATCACCGAGACCAAAACCAAGGGCGTCGTCATCGGTGTTGGGTACAAGTTCGACGACGTGCCCAATCCGTTCTTGAAGACTTACGGCAAGCTGCCCATCAAGATGCTGAAGAAGACCGATTTCTTGGTTCGTGCGGACATCAACATCCGCGAAAACAGCACAGTCATTCGCAAGATGGTGGAGCAACAAAACCAAGTCACCGCCGGCCAGCGACTCGTCTCCATCAAGCTAAGCGGTGACCTCGAAGTGAGCGACAAGATGACCTTGAGGATGTTTTACGACCAGCAGATCAACAAACCCAAAGTGTCGACGTCATTTGCAACCACGAACATCAGCTCGGGCTTGGCCTTGCGCTTCAACCTGACGCAGTGATTTGGTCATCCCTCAGGGGGAACAAAATCAGGGTGGTGGCTGTACCTTTGCGACATGAACATTCCAGACAACCTCAAGTACACCAAGGAGCACGAATGGGTGCGTCTTGAAGGTGATGTCGCTGTTGTCGGCATCACAGATTTTGCCCAAGGTGAATTGGGCGACATTGTCTTTGTGGAAGTGGAAACGGTGGACGAAACACTCGAAGCAGACGAGGTGTTTGGGACCATCGAAGCGGTGAAAACCGTGAGCGATCTCTTCTTGCCAGTGGCGGGGGAAGTCGTGGAATTCAACGAAGCGGTCGAGGACGATCCGGCGCTGGTCAACAACGACCCCTACGGAGAAGGCTGGCTCATCAAATTGAAGGTGAGCAACCTTGCCGACGTCGAGGGTTTGCTCGACGGAGAGGCCTACAAAGCCGTGATCGGTTGACCCCGTCCTGTCCATGGCTTCAGGGGTGACTCAAACCGTCGGCGCGCGGGTATGGTGGGGCCCTGCCCTCTTCACGACAGGTGCGTTGTGCATGCACGCCCTCCCAGGAGGAGACCTTCGTGCGGATGATTGGTGGGCCTTGTGGCACATGGACAAGGTGCTTCACTTCCTGGCGTTCGCGTGCTGGGGCCTGGCCATGTCCATTGCGCTGGCCAAGCAACGCTTGTTTCAGACTGGGGCGCGTTTTGAAGTTGTCATGGTTGCGGGGGCAGCCATTTTAGGCACGGTCCTTGAAGGCTTGCAAGGCGTGTGCGTTCCCAACCGTTCTTCAGAAATGGCGGATGTGGTGGCCGACGTGGCAGGGGCTGCCCTGGCGTTGTTCGCCTTCCGAGTCATCTTTGGTTGCAGACCGGGAAGAATCGCAACCGATTGATTAAATTCACCCCCTCAAACCCCGTCTCATGCTTCGCAGAAAGACCCCTCAGGCCGACCTCGAAAACAAGCGCTCCACATGGAGGGCCCTCGGCTTCGTGGCCACACTGTCCTTGATTTTGTCAGCTTTGGCTTGGACGTCTTATGACGTGGCCATCACCCGAGCACTCGACTTTGAGGCGGACCTTCTCGAAGACGAGGAGATCCCAGTGAACGTTGTGACTCCGCCACCGCCACCACCGCCTCCCCAGCAGACCACAGTGATTGAAATTGTGGACGACGAAGAGGAAATCGAAGAAGAGTTGGAAATCGAGGACATCGAACTCGACGAGGACACCGAGATTGAGATCATCGAAGACGATGAAGACTTTGAGGACGACACCCCGTTCATGATTGTGGAGAACATGCCGGCATTTGGACCGTGCACAAGCATGCGTGGTGACGAACGTCACCAGTGCACCCAGATGGAGATCATCAGGTACGTGAGTGGCAACACCAAGTATCCACCAATCGCCAAGGACGCAGGCATTCAGGGCACGGTTTTCGTCTACTTCGTCGTCGGCAAGAACGGCAAGGTGAAAGACGTGAAGGTGCTCCGCGAGGTGGACCCTCGCCTGGACAAAGAAGCTGTGCGTGTGGTGGAGAGCTTGCCACAATTTGAGCCCGGCCAACAGCGCGGCAAGGCAGTGTCAGTGCAGTACACCATTCCGGTAAAGTTCATCATACGCTGAACCAGCTGATTCTTTCGAACCAGCCATCTACGGCCATAAGGCCGTAGAAGAAAAAGAGGAGTGCTCCCCATGGCATTCCTCTTTTTGCGTAGAGGTAAATGCTGACGGCATCGATGACCATCCAGTATATCCAGTTGACAGGGTCGCCTTGAATCATCCACCACGTGCCGAGGATGCTGAACACCGTCGTGAAGGCGTCTAGGGTCGGCATGCTCGATCCGCGTTTTGCAAGCCAAGGCGTCAATGCTGCCCACGCGATTGCACCAGTCCCGACGGCCACCACATGCGGGACCCATCCGTGCACGGTCACCTGCCATTCGCTGTCGGCTGACAGCCACGCACCGTAGCCCGCCATGAAGAGGTAAAAGCCGTGGAGGCCCGTTTCAGCTTGGAGCTGCCGATGCCAACAGGTCCAGCCCAGCGCCATGGCACCCAATGCAGCAAACAAATAGGCGATGGGGAGTTGACCTCGGAGGTAGAGGTAGGTGTACGCCAGGTTGAGCGCCACTCCAGCAATTTCTGCCGCCCTCACCATGGCCACTGGGCCAAAACATGGGCCACACGTGCTTCAGGTGTTTCTCCCTCTGCAATGAGGTGGTGCCGGTGTGCCAGATGGGCCCGGTAGTGGGCTTCGAGGGCAAGCCGGTCTTCAAGCCGCGGCATGCTCCTCAAAGGGTCCTCCTCCCACACATCGAGTGTCGGACACAAGATGTGAAGGTCCACCGAGGGCCAAGGCGGCGACAGCGGGTGCCAATTGAATCCCAAAGCATGCTCCGACCACATGCGCAAGACCAGGTCCCCCGTGTCGCAAATGACCCCACAGGACCCGGCGCGGGCTGCCTCTGCAGCCGCATCTGTTTGGGCTTCGTGCAACTCATCGAACGTCTGTTCAGTGACCTGCCCTCTCAGCACAGCTTCGTGCCCGCGCGCGTGTTCCTCCACCAACTGCCATCCGAGATTGTGGGCGAGGAGGGAAGCGAACGTGGTTTTTCCAGAGTTCTCGACCCCGGTCACCACCACTCTTTTGAAAGGAACCTCTTCAGTCATGTGTCAAGGGCGAGGTTGATCTCGAAATTCACAAAGGCATGGCTCGGACATGAGGACCTTCGCCTTGGGCAACATGCTGGAGACGAGTTCTTGCTCTTCGGCGGTCATGTCGTTGTGAAGCAGATCCAGGGTTTGCAGGTTGCTCAAGTCTCCCAACGAAGCTGGATACCGTCCGATGAGGTTGCCCCACAAGGCCAAATGACGCAACGAAGTCATGTGATCCACATCCAAGGGAATCTCATCGATGAAGTTGTCACCCAGACTGAGTGTTTCCAGCTGGTCCATGCGCAGCAGCACATTGGGGAAGCTGGTGAAGCGGTTTTGGTCCAGGAGAAGCACCTCGAGCGCGTCCATGTCTGTCAGCCAAGGCGGCAGGCCGGTGAGGCGGTTCTTGTGGAGCATCAACACGCGTAAATCAGGGAGTTCGACAAGGCCCTTTGGCAATTCGTGCAGTTTGTTTCGGGTCAAATCCATGGCGAGCACAGGAATGCCGGCGTGGTGTGCGGCCAGGGCATCTCCGAGGTCGTCGAACCACACGGTATTGGCGCCCACCCCAGGAATGTCTTCACGACGGGCCTGTCCCCAGGAAACCGTGCACGTGGCCATCGCAGCCAGCATGAACCAAGCTCGCCGTCCTTTCCAGATCATGCCATGCCAGGTTTGGGGGAGGAGGCCAACAAGTTCAGCGCTTTGGTCCGATCGGCCTCAAGGGCCGCGACCAAGGCCTTCTTCGAATCAAATTTGACTTCGCCACGCATCCAATGCATCCAACGCAGCGTCAACGGCTTTTCGTACCAATCGCCGCTGGCGTCGAAGACATGCACTTCGATGGAAGTGGGGGCGTTGTCGTGAATGGTGGGACGGGTGCCCACGTTTGCCATGGACGGATGCCATTGTCCGTCTGGAGTTTGGCACCACACAGCGTACACCCCGTGCGCGGGGAGCAATTTCAAGGGGTTGTCGATGCGCAGGTTGGCCGTGGGGAATCCCAGCTCGCGTCCCAGCGCCTCGCCGTGGACCACCTTCCCGGTGGTGGGGTAAGGTTTGCCCAGCCAGGTGTTGGCCTCGTCGACACGTCCGTCTTCAAGGGCTTGTCTGACTTTGGTGGAGCTGACCCGGACGTCCTCCACATGGTGCGCGTCCAGAGCCTCAACCTTGAAGTCGAAGGCCTGGCCAAGGGTAACAAGCGTGTCAAAGTTGCCTGCACGGTGACGTCCAAACCGATGGTCGTCTCCGATGACCACCGCCACGGGCTTGATGCAGTCGGCCAAGAGGGTCTTGGCGTATTCCCAAGGTGTCAGGTTGGCCAAATCTTTCGTGAAGGGGTGTAGCACCAGGTTGTCGAGCCCCGCGTCGGCCAACAATTCACGCCGTTCTTCCAACGTGTTCAAAAGTTTCAGTCCGTGGTGGTTGGGGTCCAACACAACCCGGGGATGGGGGGTGAAGCTGAGCAAGGTTGTGGAGGCGTTGTGGCGGTCCGCAACCGCCCGCAATTGCTCCAGCACGGCCCGATGGCCGGCGTGGACGCCATCGAAGGTGCCCACCGTCAACACGGTCCGTGGCTGTCCACTTGCGTGGCCGGGAAACTCCGAAGCGTGATGATGCACTCGCACCCTGCAAATTTAGTTGCGGATTTTCGCGTGAGAGCAACTATTTTTGGCCCCGATTTAACGAGATAAATCCATCCCTATGTCTGCACAAGGAGTCATTTCACAAGTCATCGGCCCAGTCGTTGACATCCGCTTTCCGGAGGGAGCGGCCCTTCCTAAAATTCTCGATGCACTCGTGGTGCAGCGTGAAGGAAGCAAGTTGATCCTCGAAACCCAAAAGCACATTGGTGAAGACACGGTGCGAGCCATTGCGATGGAGGCGACCGAGGGATTGAGTCGGGGCATGGCAGTGGAATCCACAGGAATGGGCATCACCATGCCAACCGGAGAAGGCATCAAAGGTGGTCTCTTCAATGTGGTGGGCGAGGCCATTGACGGCATTGCCAACCGTTCGTTCGAAGCGGGTCGCAGCATTCACCAGTCTCCTCCCAAGTTTGAGGACTTGAGCACGTCGACCGATGTGTTGTTCACGGGCATCAAGGTGATCGACTTGATTGAGCCCTATTCCAAGGGGGGCAAGATTGGCCTGTTCGGCGGAGCCGGTGTGGGCAAGACGGTCCTCATCATGGAGCTCATCAACAACATCGCCAAGGGCTACGAAGGCATCTCGGTGTTCGCTGGTGTGGGTGAGCGCACCCGTGAAGGAAACGATTTGTTGCGTGAGATGATTGAATCTGGCGTAATCAAGTACGGGGATGCGTTCGTGGAGTCGATGGAAGCTGGAGGCTGGGATTTGAGCAAAGTGGACAACAACGAGTTGGCGAAGAGTCAAGCCACGTTGGTGTTTGGACAGATGAATGAGCCTCCGGGCGCTCGTGCACGCGTGGCGCTTTCTGGATTGACCGTGGCAGAGTACTTCCGTGACGGAGACGAGCAGAGTGGAGGCCGTGACATCCTGTTCTTCATCGACAACATCTTCCGTTTCACCCAGGCCGGTTCTGAGGTGTCGGCCCTCTTGGGTCGGATGCCCTCGGCGGTGGGGTACCAGCCCACGTTGGCGACAGAGATGGGGGTCATGCAAGAGCGCATCAGCTCCACCAAGCGCGGCTCAATTACGTCTGTGCAAGCGGTGTATGTTCCCGCGGATGACTTGACAGATCCGGCACCGGCCACGACGTTCGCCCACTTGGATGCGACCACCGTGTTGTCCCGGAAGATCGCTTCTTTGGGCATCTACCCTGCGGTGGACCCCCTTGACAGCACAAGTCGAATTTTGAGCCCTGACGTGGTCGGCAATGAGCACTACGACACCGCCGAGCGCGTGAAGGTGACCCTCCAACGCTACAAGGAACTTCAAGACATCATCGCCATCCTTGGCATGGATGAATTGAGCGAAGAGGACAAGCAAACGGTGAACCGTGCACGTCGCATCAGCCGTTTTCTCTCTCAGCCCTTCCACGTGGCGGAGCAGTTCACCGGCATCCCTGGGGTGCTCGTGCCCATCGAAGACACCATCAAGGGCTTCAACATGATCCTCAACGGAGAACTCGACCAGTACCCGGAGGCGGCCTTCAACTTGAAGGGCAACATCGAGGAAGTGATTGAGGCGGGTGAGAAGATGTTGGCAGAAGCTTGATTCGATGACCGTCGACATTCTCACCCCCGACGCCAATCTCTTCTCTGGAGAAGCCACCTACGTGGGGCTCCCAGGGTCAGATGGAAGCATGGGCATTTTGGACAACCACGCTGCGTTGGTCACCACCCTGCAAGCGGGCGAGGTGATTGTGCGCACGGCCAATGGCGAAGAAGCATTCGAAGTTAAAGGAGGGAGTGTGGAAGTCTTGAACAACGTGGTGACCGTGCTCGCTGAATAAAACGAACGGCACCTAAGACAGCAAACAACGCGGCCCTCGGGTCGCGTTGTTGCGTTTCAGGGGTGGTGGTATGGTTCGCCTTTGAGGATGGTGTGGGCGCGGTAGAGTTGCTCGGCCGCGCAAACACGGATGAGCTCATGCGGAAACGTCAACTTGCTTAGTGACCACGTGGCGTGTGCCCGTTGGCGCAAGCTTGGGTCGAAGCCATACGCGCCGCCCACCAAGAAGGCGGTGTGTTTCAACCCGCGGTTCATCAACCCTTGGAGGTGTTTGGAGAGTTGAATGGAACCCATCTGAGGGCCATGTTCGTCCAGCAGAATCAGGTGGTCCACCCCTTTGAGGTATTTCTCTGTGGCAGCGGCTTCTTCCTTCATCACGCGGTTGGGGTCGGCCTTGGCAAACTTGCCTTTGAGGTTGGGTGTTTCGACGTATGAGAATTTGGTGTACCGACCCAACCGGGTGTTGTACATCTTCAATCCCTCTCGGACCCAAGGTTGCCCGGTGGCGCCTATGGCGATCAAGCTCAGCTGCATGCGGCAAATCTACACGGTCTCCCGAATCGCAGGTGTATCTTCGTGCCATGTGGACACAAGCGATGAAACGCGCAGTGGAATGGGCGCTTGAAGAGGATTTGGGGTCGGGCGATTGCACTTCTTTGTCGAGTGTGCCAAATGAGATGGTTCATCAAGGCTTCATTTTGGCCAAAGAGGACGGCGTGCTCGCAGGCGTGGAGGTGGCGCGTCACGTGTTTGACCTCGTGGATGCGTCGGTGTCGTTTGAGGCCTTGCGCCCCGACGGAGCGCACGTGGCTTTTGGCGAAGCCGTGGTCAAGGTGAAGGGTCCTGCCCGGAGCATCTTGTCCGCGGAGCGCTTGGCGCTCAACTTCATGCAGCGCATGAGCGGTGTGGCCACCATGGCGAATCGCGCTCAGGCCTTGTTGGAAGGCACGGGCGCCCGGGTGTTGGACACCCGCAAAACCACCCCTGGACTGCGCGCGTTTGAAAAGTGGGCGGTGGCCTTGGGCGGCGGCACGAATCACAGGATGGGCCTGTACGACATGGTCCTCATCAAGGACAACCACGTGGATTACGCGGGCAGCATGACCGCTGCCCTGCGTGGGGTGCACCGCTACTTCGAGGGGGGCGCCGAGCGCGTGCCTGTCGTGGTGGAGGTGCGGAGCATGGAAGAGCTTCGTGAAGCGCGCCAAGCTGCTTCGGAGGTCGGACTTAAACTGACCCGTTTGCTTTTGGACAACTTTACGCCGGACCAAGCCCGCGAAGCCGTGGACGAAGTGGCTGGCGCCTTGCCCTTGGAGGCATCAGGAGGCATAGACTTGACCAACCTTCGTGATTATGGACAAGCTGGGGTGGACTTCGTGTCCATGGGCGCCCTGACGCACAGCGTCAAAAGCCTGGATCTTTCCCTCAAGTCCCAACCTGTCCTTCCTGCATGAATCTCCCAGACGGCCCATTGTTCCGTTGGTTGGCGCAAAACGCCACAGTCCTTCGCGCCAAGGCCTTGCTTCGTCGTTTTCAGCCTTGGGGCCAAGAAGGCATGAACGCTTACGACGTGGTCAGGTTTTTCCTGGTGGGCTTGGTGAATGGTGCGGTGGCCACACGGGCCGCGGCGATTTCGTTTCGGTTGTTCTTGGCCTTCTTTCCGGCGGTCATCTTTGTGCTGAGCGTCTTGCCGCATACGCCACTGGAGACGGAGGCGGTGATGGACGCCCTTCGACTGCTCTTCCCAGGGGACACAGTGTCGCTGTTCGAGCAAACGGTGGAAGACTTGCTCAGCCAAACCCAAGGTGCCTTGCTCTCGGTCGGTTTCATCCTCTCACTCTACTACGCATCAAGCAGTGTGCACGCGGTGCTTTCCGGGTTCAATGAGAGCGCCTTGTTGGAACAGAAGGGCAACCCTTGGCTCATCCGGGTGTGGTCCATGTTCTTGTTGATTCTGCTTGTGGTGCTTCTCGGCCTCGCGGTCCTGCTCATCGGTTTCAGCGGCGATGCGTTGATGTGGGCCTCGGGGCGCGGATTGCTGCCGGGATCGTCGTTGCCTTGGTTCAACGCGGCCCGATGGCTCGGAGCGCTGGTGCTCATTTACAGCTCGGTGACCTTGCTTTACAACGTGGGTCATTGGGAGCGTTTGAAATGGCGGACAGCGACGCCTGGCGCGGCCATGACCACGCTTTTGATGGTGTTGCTGTCGCTTGGGTTCAGCTTTTTCATCGCCAAAGTCAACACGTACAACCGGCTCTACGGGTCGCTGGGAACGTTGCTGCTGTTGTTGGTGTGGGTGAATGCCAACAGCGCTGTGCTGTTGCTCGGGTTTGAGCTTGATGCCAGCATCGAGAAGGCCCGGAGGGAGGCCATGACGAAGTTTTCAGGCGGCAAACGTGGAGGAACAGAATCCGAGGCGTGAGCGAGGGTTGACGGTTTGGGCTACATTGGCTTCATGAAGCACATCCTTTCTTTCTTGTTGGTGGCTGCCTTTGGAATGGGCGCCGCATGGTCTCAGTCTCATCCTTTGTTGGGCAAGTGGAAGACCAAAGACGATGAAACCGGGCGCATCAAGAGCGTGGTTGAAATCACAGAACGCGACGGCAAGTTTTTCGGCACCGTGGTTGAACTGTTCCGTTTGCCGGAAGAAGACCAAGATCCCTACTGCGACAAATGCGAGGACGACCGCAAGGACAAGCGCGTGTTGGGCATGGAAATCGTACGGGACATGGTGCCAGACGGAGAGTTGGAATGGGAGGATGGAACCATTTGCGACCCCAAGAAGGGAAGCATCTACGATTGCGAAATGTGGTTTAACGACGACAACATGGACGTGTTGAAGGTCCGTGGTTACATCCTCTTTTTGTTTCGAACCCAGGAGTGGTACCGCGTCACAGAGTGAGGCGTTTCCTCACCTCATTTGACAACTCGGGCAGCGCGCCCGCCAACCAAGACCCCACCAGAACCATGCCCGCTGCGAGCCCTCCTCGCAAGACGGCCATGACCACTTGTCCGAATTTACCGAGCTCCAGGGCGACATCTGGCGCGTCGCTGACCAGCGGGTTCAGCCCCACCAGCAAGGCGATCAAGGCCACGGTGAACCACCCTTTGGAAAAGGGATGAATCCCAAAGATGCGCCACATCAGCACGGTGCGCCATCCCATGTTCCACACCCCCGTGAGTCCGGTTGCGATCGCGGCACCTAACAGACCCCAGCCGAGAACCTGCATGAACACATAGTTGGTGACGACTGTCGTCACGACCAAGCCCAAATTGATGGGCAAGGCCATGCGGTAGCGTGAGGAAAATTGCAGGATTGGCCCTGCGGTGCCGCCAGAGGCCTCGGCCACGAAGGCCATGCCCACGGCCAGGATGATCCACCTTAGCCCTTGGTAATTCTCAGGCAACGCCAGGTCCAACGTGGGCATGCCGACCACAATGGCCGCAAGCAGGGCCGCTGTCATGGCAAGTTGAACTCGGGCCGATTGCTTCAATTCGGGCCCGCAGGCCGTTGGCCCTTGCTGGGCAACTGCCTTCGAGGTCAGTGAGCGAAGGATGGGCCCCATCGCCCGAAGGGGCATGCCCACCACCGTGGCAATGAAAAAGGCGAAGGTGTATCGGGGCACCACGGCCAAACCCAAGAGGGCGCCGACCATGACGAAGTCGAGGTTCTTGGCCACCACCCGAGCTCCTGCATTCCAAAAAGCAAACAACCCGTATTCAAGCACGGGTTTGGTGTCGTCCTTCAAGGAAGGCCGGCCCAATTTGGCCCCGCTGGAGAGTGCCTCCAGGAACATCAACCCCACTGCGGCGACGTAGCTGTACAGGAACCAGCGAAAGAATGTCTCGAACGGCATGACGCCGCAGAGGTAGGCCACAGCCAAGCCCAGATAACTGCCCTTCAACCACACTTCTTGGATGGCTGTGGCCGCCACCGTGCGCATGCGGTGTGCGAGCAAGGCCTTCAGGAGCATCATGGCCAGGTATGCACCTGCCATCACCAGGAAGGCCGTGACGCGGCCTTCAAGCAGCCACCCCGCGTCGGCGTCGAGCCAGGACAGCACATCCGAGCCGGCGAAGGTGGACGCCCCCGCGAGCAGCAACAGGAAAACTGTGGGGAACAGCACCAACGTACTGAGCATGGAGGCTTCGCGCTCTGGGCTGGACGCCTTGGGGAGGAAGCGCATGATGCCACTGGGGGACCCCAAGGCCACGACTTGTGCCAGGATGGTTCCCCATGCTGTCAGAATGCGAAGCAAGCCCCAGCCCTCTTCGAACCCTTCGAAGGCTTTCGGCAACACGTACATCGTATTGACCGCACCCAACAACAGCCCCGTGCCGAGGACGACGGCGTTTCTGGCGGATTGTTTGGCGACGATGCCCATGCGGATTGCAAGTTGGGGTAAATCAGTAGGACGACGAGGCAGGTGGGTCGAGGACCACACAATGTTCGCAGTATTTGGCGTCTGAGGCGTGTTCCAACACTTGGCCTTCTGCCGCGAACCGGTCCAATGTGTCCGCAAGCCAAGCGATCAGTTTGTCGACATGCTGGGGTCGAATCAACGACTCGCCGTCGATGTTAAGCGCCAGCAGCCCGGCTTTCACGTTGCGGCCTGAGCGGATGGCGGCCGTCACCCCAGAAGCCTGGGCTTTCTCGTCCATGGTGGCGAGCACCATGGCGGCGTACACGACCAGTTGCAAGGCTTTTCCCTTTTGACCGCCTTCGAGCTCAGCCGTCCAGTCGCCCTTCAGCTTGAGCTCTTTGGCCTCCACCTTGCCAGTCTTGTAATCCAACACCCGTGGGATGTCTGCCACCCGTTCGAGTCGGTCTGCGGTGCCGGCAAACGCCAGGGTGCCAAATGTTGTGCCTGGATGTCGAGAAGACAGCTTTTTCTCCCTGTCTTGGATGAACGGTGCAGGTTGTCCGGCCATCAATTCCGCCTTTTCCTGACGGAGGAATTTCTTCAAGGTTGTGCGGGCGATTTCCAGCTGAAGAACATTTTCCCCACGTTTCACCAGGCTCGCATTGTACTCCGATTGCAACGCGTTGGCGAGGTGATGGTCCAAGGCGTTGGCCACGTCGTCCAAATGGGCCGTGGTCAGGATATGGCCTTGGGCCTGCTCCAGCCCGTGCTCCATGACGTGGTGCACAACGCTCCCCAAGGTGCTCGCCTCCATGGAGGTTTGCAGTTCTGTCGCTTCGCCCATGCCGTAGAGGTAGCGGTAGGCAAAGTTGCGGGGACACTGCAACATGGTGTTCAACGCGCTGGGAGACATGCCTTCACTCGACCATGTCTTCAGGCGGTCACGCATGGCGTCGGTCATCGTCATGGGACGGATGGCAGGCCGTGCGTCTGGCAATGGGACATGCAGGGTCACGTGTTCGACGTTCAAATGGGGATTGCCGTCTGGCTTGTGAAACGACCCCTCCAGTTGCATCAAGTACCGCGAAGGTTCGCCCCCTTCTTTTCGGTCGGGGCTGCTCCTGTACAGCAGGTGAACCTCGCTGGCCCTGTTCAACAACCGATGAACCAAATACGCATACCTCGCCTCGCGTTCCCGTGGGCCTGGCATGCCAAGCGAACTTCTAAGGTCCAAAGGCAAAAAACTGTCAGACCGGGACGTTTGGGGCACCGTGCCTTCGTTCATGTCGAGGACAATCACCCGGTCAAAGTCCAACGCACGTGTTTCCGTCAATCCCATAACCTGAAGCCCGCGGTTGGGTTCCCCCAACAGGTCCACCCGCTCCTGACGCAGCATGCGACGCACCATGGCCCTCACTTCTGCAGCCGTGGACATGGGGCTGTGTGTGGATTGCAAGCGTTGCAACACGGCCACCACCGTCCTGAACCGTCTCCAACCTGCGGGAATCCAAGGTACCGCACTGGATGGAAGCTCGGCATTGTCGCTGGAACTGACTTCGGTCGGCATGGCTTCAAGGCGACTTTCCATGCCACGTGCCCAATCAGACAACGCCTCAAGAAAGCGGGAGGATTCTATCTCGCGGAGGGAGGACAGCCGCCTCACATCTTGGGCAAAACCTCGGGCGCCCAACTCGTCAAAATCGTCCGCATTTACCCAAGCGCGATGAGACTTGGCGAGGGAGTGCATGGCACGACCCGCCCCAGTGCTGTTCCCTTGCACCCTGTGAATGTGGTGCATGACCGGGTGGGCATGGAACGCTTGAAGTTGTTCCAGCCTCCACGTGTCGGTGGTGGTTTCGAGCATGTTGAAGACCTGGTCGACAAACGACAAGACAGGGGTTTCATGCATGGCCAAGCCCATGGTCACATTCAATCCATTGGCGCTGGACGGCAAGGCTTGAAGCAGGGTGCCCAACGTGCCTCCGTCGGGCAGCACCACCAAGGTTTGGTTGAATTGCTCTGGTGTCAAATTGGCGAGGATGTCCCGCACATGCTGCGTTTGCAATACTGTGGAGGCGCAGCCCACCACGCTGACCTTGGGAGGTTGGGTGGCGAGGGTGCCTTGGGGAAGTGGAGTTTTGGGGCTCTTGAATTTACGGATGAACAGCCCCGCTTCGTTGTGCACGTCGTCCACGTATGTGGGGTCGGCGTCCCAGAGCACCGTCAATTTGTTGGATTTTTCCCAGGCCGAGAGGCACTTCCATTCGGCGGTGCTCATGGTGGCCAAACCAGCGGCAAGGACGTGGTCCACATCCAGGTGCCCTTCTCCCTCGGCGAGCCTGCGGGTCAAGTGGGCACGGGTTGCGAGGCCGTTCTGCCCCAGGCTGGCGTGCAGCTGGGCGTACAATTCTGGCAAGCGCCGCCATTGGCGTTCGAATGCTTTTTGGTCTTCAGACCACGTCTCCTCCCCAAAACTCCAATCCTCGATGCCTTGAATGTCGGCCAGGTTTTGGAACACTTTCCCCACCTCAGCCAATTCGTGGTCCACGGCGGCGAAATCGTCAAGCACCACCTTGGCCCACGGCACAAACCGATCAAACGGCAGGACGTCCTCAGACGCGCCGACCACCCGATGCAACCGCACCAAGACTTCCAACGGATCCGCGGCTGTCCAAGGCGAGGACGCCTCAATGAAGCCGGAAAGCGCATAGAATTGAGGCAAACGCGCCGGTCCTGTCAGCCGACCCATGAGGCCATGCCTGAGTTTTGACATCGCCCGGTGACTGGGCAACACCACGGCCAAACGGTCGAGTTGGTTGGCCTTGCACAGGGGGTGATCGATCACTGCCTCAAGCACCTCGTCCAGGAAAGACGGACGAGACAACGTGGGCGGGAAGGACTGGGTATTGGGGTTGGACACGGAAGGAACTTCAGCCCTTCAAGGTAAATCCATTCCGAATGAAATCCCACAACTCGGCGCGGCCATCTGTGGTCCCCAAGGTCCGCCGGATTTCCTCCCAGAACGATTTGGAATGTTCCACTTCCGGACTTGGGTTGGCGGGGGTGGATGGTTTTTGGGGTTGGTCGCGGAAGGCGGGGGCCTCCGTTTCTGGGTCGATGCCCCGTTCTTTCAGGATGCCGAGCAGTTCGTCGCTCACGCGATAGCGCTCCTTGGCCTGCTCTTGGTATCCCAACTGCTCTTCCAGCAACCCGAGGTTGTTCCATGTCACGGCGTCTTCAGGGTCGAGTTCCAAGGTGCGCTTGTAGTCTTCAATCGCCCCGTGCAAGTCGCCACAGGCCTGCTTCATCCAGCCGCGAGACGCGTACCGGTAGCTGTAGTCGGGCTGAACTTCTGCGGCTTTGTTGAGCCAGTCCAATGCGACGTCTTTCTCTCCGCAATGGAAGTGGCTGACGGCCCGATCGTGCATGTCGTCCGGATTGGTTCTTGCGGCGTCTGGACGCGCCTCCCAATGGGATTTCCATTCGGCCAACGCTTGAAGCCACTCTCGTGCTGTCATGGCGTCGAGCGCAGCTTGTTTGGCCACGGAGTTGTCAGCGTTGGTGTCGTGAGAAGCTTTCATGCTGTGCGCAATTGAAATGCAAAATTGCGGCAACTTCGTTGCATGGAGTATCCCGTCTACCTCCAAATGACCGAAACCGAGAATGTGGTCGCCATTCAAGGCCCCAGTCGGTTTTGGGAAGGCCAAAAGTTGGGAAATCAGGTGCTTCAGCACGACGTGGTCTGCCGCACTTGGCCCGAGCGGCAGCGCGTGATGGACATGCTTGAATCCGAGGGGCCTTGGTCGAGGATTTCCAAAAAAGCGTTCGATCGGGCTTGGGACCCAGAGATGACAGAACCGGATTGGGGTTTGCAAGAGCATGTCGAGTTGGCCTCAAGGACCACGTTTGGGATTTCGTCCAAGGCAAGGTGGTTCGCCAGGGTGACCACGTTGACCCAGTTGCGAGGAGCGCTCGCTTGGGCCAAGGAACACGACGTTCCGATGTTGGTGTTGGGTGGGGGAAGCAACATGCTGTTGCACGGAGATGTGCATGCCTTGGTCTTGCAGGTGGACATTCGTGGGGTGGAGGTCCTGCCTCAAGGGCCGACGGGTGCCGTCGTTTCGGCTGGGGCGGGCGAGCCTTGGCACGAATTTGTCATGCGGACCTTGGACGACAGTTGGCATGGCTTGGAGAACCTGTCCCTCATCCCTGGAAATGTCGGGGCCAGCCCCATGCAGAACATCGGTGCGTATGGCGTGGAGGTCAAGGACCACTTCGCCTGGTTGGACGCCGTTCGCATCGAAGACGGTGCCTTGGAACGGTTTGATGCGTCGAAGTGCCAATTTGGGTACCGGGACAGTGTATTCAAGCGGGAAGAACGAGGCAACTGGATCATTGTTCGTGTGGCGTTTCACCTCGACAGAGAGAGCCCTCTGCGCATGGGGTACGGCGCCATCGAGCACGAACTCGCCGACATCCCAGAGGAACGTCGCACCCACCGAGATGTGAGCGAGGCGGTCATCCGCATTCGTCAATCGAAGCTACCCGATCCTGCGGTCGTTGGAAACGCTGGGTCGTTTTTCAAGAACCCCACGGTCCCCTCGACCGTGGCTCAGGCACTCAAAGAAGCGCATCCTTCGATGCCGCAATACCCTCAGGCAGGAGGTGGTGTGAAGCTCGCAGCCGGCTGGCTTATCGAGCAATCAGGCTGGAAAGGACATTCCCGGGAAACCCACGGTGTCCACGACAGGCAAGCGCTGGTCCTCGTGCACTTTGGCGGGGCCACAGGACAGGAGGTTTGGGTGTTGGCCCAAGATGTGATGGCCTCCGTCCACCAAAAGTTTGGCGTCCAATTGGAGCCTGAGGTCAACCAAATCAAGTTGCACCCGACCGATTGAACGGCCTTGCCTTAGTGCGGGTCTTGGAACTTGGGGTTGTTCACGAACACCGTGTCCGTGAGCGTGTGCAAGAAGGCGACGAGCGCCTCCTTTTGCACGGGCGCGAGGGCCAATCCACCCATCTCGGGCTTCATGAATGGATCGAGCGTGCTTGACGGCACACCACCTGTGTTGTAGTGATCGATGACCTGTTCGAGGGTGAGGAATCGACCGTCGTGCATGTAGGGGGCCGACAATGCCACGTTCCGGAGCGTCGGAGTTCTGAATTTCCCGGAATCCAAGGGGCTCCCCGTCACGCTTGCAAAGCCTGGATCGGACACAAAGACCGAGTCCAGTCCATTGTTGTGCATGAGGTTGTCCGTGAACTGCATGCCGGCTTCTCCGTGGCAATGGAAGCAGTCGCCTCCGAATTGCCCGCCCGGCACAACTTCGGGGTCGCCCCCTTCGCGCAAAAAAATCTGGTAGCCGTTGTATTCTTCATCGCTGAGCTCCGTTTCGCCCCTGCGCCACAGGTCAAACTTGCTGTCCGAACTCACCATGGTCCGCACGAATTGGGCCACGGCTTTCACGGTCAACGCTGCGGTGATTTGGTCGGTGCCAAACGCGTCGAAAAACAGCTGGGGATAGTCCCGTCCGGGCTCGTCGTCTTGAAGCCGTTGCACGGCTTGGGGCCACGGCAGGTTCATCTCGTCGGGGTGTTGAACCGGATCGAGGATTTGGTCTTCCA